>CEQK01010864.1_pt1 | contig 73214 bp, 51 predicted proteins | sample 531051 | NCBI WGS metagenome assembly CEQK01 (sample SAMEA2621229, study PRJEB7988) | marine metagenome | biome: marine biome (ENVO:00000447); feature: deep chlorophyll maximum layer (ENVO:xxxxxxxx); material: "saline water (ENVO:00002010), including plankton (ENVO:xxxxxxxx)" | depth 150 m
TGTAGATCTTGCTCTTCACATCGTCGAGCTCGGTGGTATAGCGATTGGCGAGGATGACATCAGCGCGGCGCTTGAATTCCGAGAGATCCGAGACGACCTCAGAACCGGAATACTGGGTGCCTGAGAAATTGGGTTCGTAGATAATGACGGGGATGTCCTGCGCCTTTATCCGCTCCATGATGCCCTGGATTGAGGATTCGCGAAAATTGTCCGAGCCCGCCTTCATGGCGAGGAGGTACACTCCCACCACGCTGGGCTGGCGCGAGAGGATATCGGCCGCAATAAAATCTTTGCGCGTCGAGTTGGCATCAACAATGGCGCGGATGAGATTCTGAGGAACTTCGTGGAAGTTGGCAAGCAACTGCTTGGTATCCTTTGGCAGGCAATAGCCGCCATACCCGAACGATGGATTGTTGTAGTGCTTACCTATCCGGGGATCGAGACTGATGCCGTCTATAATCTCCCGGGTCTGGATACCGTGTGAGATGGCGTAGGAGTCAAGCTCGTTGAAATAGGCCACACGCATGGCGAGATAGGTGTTGGCGAACAACTTGATCGCTTCCGCCTCGCCAGGACCTGTGAAAAGAACCGGAATATCAGTTTTTATCGCAGCGGCTTGTAGCAACGCCGCAAAGTGATGTGCTTCTGGACTATGGGATCCGACAACGATGCGCGATGGGTAGAGATTATCATGCAATGCCTTTCCTTCACGCAGAAACTCAGGGCAGAAGAAGATGCGCTCGTCGCCAAGTTCCTGCCGGACCGACTGTGTGTAGCCCACGGGGATGGTGGACTTGATAACGATCGTCGCGGTCTGATTGAACTCCCGAACCTCCTTGAGCACACGCACCACAGAGCTGACGTCGAAATAATTGGTTTCGATATCATAATTGGTCGGTGTGGCGACGATGACGAAATCGGCGTCGGCGTAAGCTTCCGCATTGTCTACCGTTGCCTTCAATCGAAGGGGCTTGTTCTGAAGGTAATGGTCGATGTCCGGATCTATGACCGGAGAAATCCGGTTGTTGAGCAATTCCGCCTTCTCAGCATCGATGTCGTAGGCGGTAACATCATTGTGCTGGGCCAGCATCACGGCATTCGACACACCAACATAGCCGATGCCGGCAACTGTAATCTTCACCATAGCTACACTCGGACCTTACCAATTGAATGGGACACAGAAACTTCCCTGACTGCGGAATTGCAACGACCGGGCGCTCAGGGATCTGCCTGGCGAGGCCCTGATCGGGTTGCGGTCTCAGATAGCTGAATTGCAAACTGCCGTTGCACAATCACCGCAGCTGCCTGCCGGATGCTATCCGGGTTAGATACCGTCTCTCATTCTTCCTTGGCCGCCCGTTCCACTGCCGGCCCGGGCTGTCGGCCCTCGTCGGCACCGTGCAACACGTAGTGGACTGCCGCCTCCATTCCGGCATCGGCCACGTCGGGGTTGCGCTTGAGATACCATTCAGGATCGACAACGCCCCTGTCGACCAGCAATTTGGCCTGCTCGCCCACCGGCAGTTTCTGCTTGAGGAGCGTACCTTTCGTAGCCGGTAGCAAAGCCTTGACGATCCGCCCGAGTTCTTCGCCGGCAACCTTGTTGACCCGCTCGACCACCTGACGCAGCGTCGTCACCTCCGCGTCCACTCGTTGCAGGGCTTCCACCCGGTTGCGAAAGACCGCATTCTCCGCGCTCATCTGATTGGCCTTGATTTGCAGCGCCTTCTCCGACTGCCTGAGTTTTTCGATGTCTGCCTCCAGCCGTGCGATGTCCACCTCCTGGCGCGCGATGGTGGCCTCATGTTCTAAGAGCCGGGAAAACGCCGCCTCGTTTGACAAGAGCTTGTCTCGAGTGGTGTCGATACGCTCGCTCAGTATCTCCTGCATACGCGCAAATGCGTCCTTCAAGGGCTTGCCGTCGCTCGCTTTTTCCTCGGCGGCCGCGCCGCTTTCCTGATCAGCCGACGGTGCGTCTGCGAGAGGCGCCTTTGATGCAGCGCCAGATGCCGTCTTGACTGGTTTGTGACGAGGTTTGCGCGACATAAAAGGCCCTCCGGACGTGGATTCTGCGTTCGCAGGCACATTAGACAATTGACCGTCGAAGGCAATACGAGCGGATGGCTCAGGACATACTTCAATATGCGTGGAAAACCGTACCGGAAGCGTCATTTCTGCTTTAAGCGACAGGCATGGCGCAGGCTCAATTGTGTTCAGCCCGCTTGAGTACCAGCCGGACTTTGGCGACATCTGCCCCTCATACACTGCGGCTTGCCATTCGGAGCCAAATTCCAGCGTCAGTCGCGCCTCCCCGCGTCGGCACACAAACCGATTGCCTTCGAGCACCCAATTAGACGGTGCAAGTTGAAAGCGCAGTTCGACCGGCACGATGCCTTCGCCATCGAGCTTATCGTGCACCACCCAATGCGCATCGTCCATGTTGCATTCGATTGTACGCTCATGTCGGATACCGGCATAGGCGTCACCGTAGCCGCCATCATAGCGCCCGGTAAGGAGAATTCTCCCGTCCCTTTCCGTAAGTTCCGGCCATGCAGGTTCACGACGGCGCCATGTTTGCGGGCGGGTATGGGCATTCTGTCCCTGTCCACCGATCATAATGGTGGTGTGAGCCGCGGTGGATTTGAGGTAGGTGTACATGCTCTCTGGCGAGTAATCGTAGAGATAACGCCCCGGATCGACAATAAAGCGCTCGCCGAATGCGGTAAGCCAGAAAGAAAGCGCGTCCTCATGCTGGTGCGCTGTGCCGTGTGGCCCCGCATCGAAGGCAAGAACGTGGCCGGCCTGCTTGTCGCGAACAATGCCAAGTCCGGCATAAGGATAGATCGAAATCGGCTCTGCCTCGTTGAACGGCAGTTGCTGGTTGAGGTCTTCCAGAAATTGGTTGATGCGCGGACCATAATCAAGATCGCTGTCGCCAAATGCAATGATGCCGCCATCGGGGAGCATCATCGCGTCCAGAAACCGGGCCATCGCGACGATCGTCCTATCCAGCGACTGATATTCGGACAGCCCCGCTTGGAGCGCCATCTTGCGGCAGGATGCGAAAAGCTCGAGCGCCACCCAGTGGTAGTGCGGAGAGAGTTCCTGCTGGACGCCGTCAGGCAATATCTGATGCTGCGCCGCCCTTTCCAGGCCGCGCCAGGCAATCCGGATCAGCTTCTCCCGAAACGGCATTGCGGGCGATGCGAACAGCACGAACAGGGCGGCGCGCAATCCTATAGGGGCCCAGTTGCTTTCGTAGCCCCGCTGGTCAATGAGGCGCAGCAAGATCAAGAGTTGACGAAACACGCTATGCTTGACCAGCCGCCACTCGGTGCGCGTGAAGCTGCAGCCGCCCTCCGCTTGGCGCTGGCTGAGAAAACGCCACCAGTTTTCAATCCGGATGCCGACGTTGAGCAAGTTTTGCCAAGAGTAAGGGCTCCGAGAATTTCGAACGTGCCCGCTCTTTTCGATCCAATCAATAATCAGGCGTTCCATGACAAGCGCTTGCTCTTCGTCCTCCGGCGTGTGCAGAACCAGAAAGCCGAATCGATTGAGATCGTGCCCCCAATGCGGGTTGCCAGGATTGTGTTCCCAATCGATATCGGCGGGGAGATCGAAGGTTTCGCCATAGAAGGAAAAGCGATGACTGCACAGCTCGCTACCGGCAAAATGCTCGGCGGGAACGAGTTCATTCGGCAGATCCAAACCGATTCCGCTTACCTCATAGTCCAGGTAGCGCAACAAGCGCGGTGACGTGACGTTCATTGCTTCCCCGGCCAAATTATGTAATCGCGATACGAACCCGCAACGCGTAGCAAAGCAAACCACGGTGGCCTGCCCGCATGGCTCCCTGACATGCTCATGTCACCACCGCACGGTCAGTTGATCGCCGCCAGTTTGCGCCGTCGCTGAACGCCAGAACAGCACCTCCAGTTTCGTCGGTAACATAGATGATCTGCCCTGCCCCGGCAGAGGCGGCCGGAAGCGAGGCAACAGAATAACTACCGACGCGCACCGGACCGTCGACATCAAGCTTGCACACTGGCGGCGTGGCTGACCCAATCCGCAAGTCACCGTGGGCGACATTAAGATAGGAGTTCCATTTGCCCGAAAGCTGGTGATTAAAGGCGGCTGTACCGTCGCCTGCATGAATGGTCAGATAGCAGCCGTGCGTGGTGTTCGTCCCTCGGAAAAAGCGGAATGCAGCCGAGCTGGTGCCGTCGGTAGGGCTCGGAGCTAGATCGATCAGCGCGTCTTCGCCCGGCGGCGAGACGTGGCTGAGCAAGGTCTGCCCGACGCTGACGGTAACCAGTTCGCCATAACCATCCGAACCGTCCTCTTGCAGCCGGATCCCCGGATTGTTCGCACCACCCAGATGCAGCGCACGCTCGGCGCTTGTCCGTTGCAAAGCCAGATGACCAGTGTTGGCGTCAGCCCGAAGGACCTCCCGGAAGGCGGCGCCATCGCTGGAAACCTTAAAAGCGAAGTTGTTGTTGCCCAACAAGCCGATCTCTGCGCGGCCGGAAAAGCCCGATTGAAAAATAACCGAGGCGGTGTGCGCCGAATCGGCCTTGTTGATGATCTTGCGGGCGTCTCCGCTTCCAGGCGTTATATCGTCATGGCTGAGCAACTCGGCATCCGCCTTGACCGAAAACCGGTTGGTCGCATCTGCGGCCGTGTTGACCCCGAAGCTCGGCACGTGGTCCGCCAACAACGGAATGACTGACCAGGCAGTGCCGTCAAAGAGCTGGAAAACACCTGTATCGATCACATAAGCGAGGAAACCGGGAACCGGTGCGAGCGATGTGAACCGGCCATCCAGCCAGGCTGCGATATGCCCGGGCGCGATAAAATCCCAAACGTGACCGGACCGCCCGGGAGGCAGAATCCACATGTCCCCGTCCTCGGGATCGTCCGGCTCAGCCTCTTGGGAGGCCGAAACCACCGCACACTGCAAAAGTGCATCGAGCAGCTGCAGGCTTTCATTGACGGTGACATGTTTCTGGGCTTGAGAAGGTGAAAGGTAAGGAAGTGAGTGGCGGGCAGAGAGACTGGACATGGGGAACTCCTAGCTGACGGAACACCCATTGTCGCGCCTACAGAGATGATGTGGAAAATCCACGCAATTACCCTCCGATTAAGCTTGCAACCAGCCATGTCGTCCGCAGCACGTAAATGCGCTGTGAGTTGTCCTTCTCTTCAATAGCCCATTTCACTTCACGACTACTGGAACCGAGCGTCGGCAGTTTTGCAAGGGATCTTGAGAAGTGTCGATGACCGCGTCTTTTGCTTGGCGCTTCTCTGCCTCAAGCGCCTTCGCCTGCCTAGCCCCACGCTTTCACGCCATACCTCTTGCGTCAGGTGTAGCGGGTCGCATCGCTGGCGGACATGCCAGCGGCATAAATCAAACGCCGGCATGCTCGCCTGAGACTCCTTTGAAAGCCCTATGATCTGCCCCTCCGACAAGCCGAACCATTGCCCGGCCCGCCTCCTTCATCGCGAGATAGGCTGAACTCAAACCGAGCACAATTCGGTGAAGCAGATCAACTATTACAATGCATCACTTTTTCGATACAATACCCGTGAAGGATTTAATTTTCCGCCCAAAGTATCCCGCGAATAATTCTTATCCGAATCCATCAGAACTTCGCACACCATTCTAACATTTGGATACGACAACTGCTCCGACGAGTACCAACCCGTCACCTCAGGCTTCTTCTCGGGATTTAAAGTCGGAGAGCTCATGAAGGTCCAGTTATAATCGTCAAAGAGCAGGTAGCCACCTGGCTTAAGAAGCAACTTGCAGATAGCTGCGGCACCTGAATCGTGCAAGAACGTATGAGCACCATCTAGATATATAAAATCGAATATAGCAGGATCACCAGCATTAAGATGGTGCTTTGCAAGCTTCAGTAGCTGCCACACATAACTATCGTATGTGTGACGCGTCGACCCAAACGGGAAAACATTCTCGTAGCCCAAAGCTGACAAATCACCGCATAATTCGTTCAAAGTTGCCGTAAAATCAAACAGGTAAATCTTATCAGAATCACCTAAATTGCGACAGAACTCTACAGTAGTCGCTCCAATACCAACCCCCACCTCAGCGATCGTAACGCGATCTTTCTTCTCTTTTATCTTTGATAAAACGAGAAGCGCGTCTGCGCTCGGCGTAGATAATGACGAAAATTCAGGTTTTCCGATACGTTCAAGCATTGCACTTACCCACTGTATGTTTTTCTAGCGTTTTTTTCCACGTAGCCAAAGAACCCCCCAAACGCCTGTATACTCAGGAGGTTCGACGCCATTCGCTGCCCATTCGCGTAGGTTCAAATACTTGTCTTCGTCCTTCTTCCAGTTGGAAATCGCACTTTCGACTTCGTAAAGTCGAGAAAAAAACCAAGCTTGGCAATCCTGCCTGGTAATTGTATTTGGCTCGGCAGCCGAAGGCGGTTCATCCAAATTGATTGAAAAGAACATATGGCCATCAGGCTTCAAGATTCGAAAGCACTCATTAATCATGCGGTCGATATCAGCAGCATGGTCAATCGCATTTATCGAAAACAAAACGTCAAGCGTCGAAGTCTTAAGTGGGATCTTCCGCTCTGTTGACGTGACATAGCTGGCCTTGTGCGATCCAGTTCCTAGGTTTCGATATTCGTCGGCCAGAACATCTATACAATAACGTTCCTTTGCGTTGTCCATCCACTCCAGACTTCCACGGGGACCGCTGCCAAAATCACCTACCACCAAATCATCAAAAAAACTTTCTGGCTTACCCGACAGAGCAAGCATTAGGCTTTTGTAGTGATCATTTCCGAGCCTCCCCTCTTTTTGATGACGATCGTTCCAGTAGTTCATCTCCGCACTGTATTTTTCATCTTCCATTTTTCTCATTCCCCTTTCTTACTTGATGCCTTTTAAAGCGCACTGAATCCAAATTTTGTATTCTGCTTACCTGAAATGAAGTTGAACTCGATAACTGATCCCGTAGCCGCGTCTAGCTGGCGAGCACGTTTAACATCGACCTGCGGCAAGATCTTCGCAATCTTGGGAACATCCAACGCCTGACTACCCGCGCTCCGATCCAACAACACCAGCAAACTGTCTTCGTCGAGAACCTTCGTCAGACCCTCCAATTCCTGTATTAATCCATCGTCACCAAGGCCGGCGAAATGACTGTAAGCCAACACTATGTCGTACTTATCCATGGCTTGAGATGATCGCAATGCGTCGGCGGTGATTGTCGTATGCTGCTTAAACAGCGATTCTCGGCGGATCAGCGGTTCACCAATTGATGCACATGTAAGCTCGGACATGAGTTCTGGTTCGAAGTTCTGAAAGAAGATGCTCATAGCTCGGTGCCTTTCGAGCGAACCGCAGTCACGGCATTGCGGAGGGCGACCGTTGGCCAGCCTTTCGTTGGGACCGGGCATGAAACTGTGAGAGCCGCAAATGTCGCAGGTTGGGGCCCGTTCGCGGGCGATGGCAGGAACTTTTTCCAGCGGCGCACCGTCGGTCGCATATCGCAGCAGGTCCTGTAGATAGCCCGAAAGCTGGGCAGCCTGGGTTGCGGCCTTCAGCCCGGAAAACAAAACCTCATCGTCCACACCATGAGCTTCAAGTGTCTCCAGATGCTGTGCAAATACGTCCACGACGCCTTTTTCAAGCGCCGCTATGGCCGGCGGCTGATAGTCGGGCTGTGAAAGCGCCCAGGACATCTTGCCGCCGCCATAACGCCTGAATTGCGAATAGAGATCCGGGACGCTCGTGCGGTGGTGGTGGTAGACGATGGCTTCGGGCACGAAGCGGATTGTGTAGGATGTCTTGTCGAGCATACGCCAGGCAATCGCCGCGTCGCCGCCGGAATTGGTGGTGGGGTCAAACAGGCCGATCTTGTTGAACACCGATTTGCGGTACACGGCATTGGCGGTTTGCGCATAGGGTTTGAAATGCCACCCGGAAAGTGGGCCTTTCTGGCGCAACAGCCCGATCTTGTCTGAAAACCGTTCCACGGTCGTAGTCGGCGGCACCGACAGGATCTCCCCGGCAAAGCATCCCGCGGAGTTATCCTCGCTTACGGCATCGATCGCCTTGAGCCAGTTCTTGTCGGCGACGCAATCCGAATCGGTGAAGGCGATGAAGGTGCCTTTCGCCGCCTTGATACCTGTGTTGCGCGCCGCATAAGAACTCTGAAAGCGGGTCTCAGACAGGCAGGTAACGCCCAGTTCCCTGGCCACCGCAGCGGTGCCGTCGGTCGAGTTGTTGTCGACCACGATGATTTCGTATTTCTGCGCGGGGTAATCCAGCGCCTTGAGGCTTTCTATGCACTTCCGCAGATCCGCCGGATTGTTGTAGACGGGAACGATAATTGAAAAACGCAAACTCATGATCCCATTCCTTTGTTACAAAATGTCGGGACAGCGCACTTACAGTTGAAGTCCGGGAGTTCCTGGCCCGGAAACAATTCTATTGATAGTCTTCAAGGTTCCACCGGTATGTCGCAGCCGCTTCCTGGCGCTTGTTTGCCTTCTGGAAGTTTGAGGTGCCGATATCCGAATCGACCAGGCTCTGGATGGCGAGATTGGGGTGGATCACGAAGCAGCGGTCGGGAAACGCGCGGGTGGCCGCACTCAGAGCCCCGATGTCATAGGGCATGTCGAGGCGCTTGACCTGATCGAGCAGGAACGGAATGACATCAAAGCGCATGCCCACAGCGTGCGATCCAATGGCCGAACCATTGGTCCGGTAGAGCAGCGGAGAATGCCACTCCGCCCAGGGCGGGGACCAGTTGTACTGCAGGGTGCCGAGCTGCAGGATCAGCCAGTCATCCGGAAGCTGGCTCATCGCCTCGGCAAACAACGCCTTGATGTCTTTATGCAGCAAAACGTCATCGTCGAAGATCAGCAAACTCTCAAGGTTGTCTGCCAACGCCTCTTCGAGGAGGGTTTCGGTGGATTTGAGGTAGCCCCAGGCGCCGCGCGAGGCGATAGCCTTCTTGCCCGAGCGTTCCAGATGGGCGAGACGCGCCATCTGACTGGTATAGCCCATGTAGAGATCACGCTGGGAGTTGATCGCCGGGATGGAGTCCGAAACCGTTACCAGCGGCTGCTTCAGATAAGCCTCATACTCCGCCACCACCTCGGGCCGGCTGCCATCCACCGCGCTGAACCGCTCGGCCTTGATATCGGCCAGCGCCAGGCTGCGTGACATGCTCTCCCAGCGGTCGGCGCGCCGGTCGAGATTGAGCACGCGCACCCGCTCGAAGACGGAATTGATGGTCGGCCCGGAGGTTGCCGTCTTGGCGACAGAAGGCGTAGCGGGTTCCCGCGGTGTGCCGGCGAACGCACTGCGTCCGCCACCTGGCGCATTGAAGCGCAACTCGCCGATCGCCGCCATCAGGCTTTCTGCATCTTGCTCACTGGCGGCGAGAACCGCTCCCGCAACATGCCGTCCCGCCTTCAGTTTGAGCAGATGCGACCCGCCCCATGCGGCTGGCTTGCCGGCGGTGAACGCCTTGCCATCTTGTGCGCCGGTCAATGACTGGGCCTCAATTGCCAGTAGCGCCTCGATGCCGGTCTTTTCCATCAGCTGGGCAGCCTGCGTCAGCGCGTCGCCTTTCGCCGTGTCGATCAGATGGGTTTCTCGCTCAATCCGCAATCCCGCAACGGCCTCTTCCAGCGCTGCATCGCTGCGATCATAGGCGAGCATCACCACCCATTCAGTCGTCTCGGTGGCGGCCTGATTGAGAAAGCGCTCGAGACCCGCACCAAGCCCCTCGACACTTTCAAGTGCCAGCACAAGTGCATACTTGTGGCCGTCGCCGACCTTGATGGTCAGCGGCCAGTTGCGCTTGAGCACCGCGTCCTGCACCAGCGAGCTGTCAAAGCGGGTGCGGGTCCGGTTGAGTGAATGCTTGTAGATCGTTTCTTCGGGAGCGGCATGCTGGTTCTCCCGCACCCAGTTCTTGCGCCGCGTAGGCGTGAGCACCTGCAACTCGTTCTGCTGCGCATAGAGCGCCAGCCAGACATCGGCTGAATTGCAGTATTTGAAATCGTCCCACCGCATCAACACGGCGCTGCTGTGCATGCAAAGCGCATTGGTGGCGCCGATATGAACACGACGGTCAGTCGGCAGCTCGCGGCCGAAATGGAACGTCGCCGCGCGCGATCTGTTGTCGTAGTAATTACTCACCGGCTGCCGCACCAATACACCGTGCGTTGCATAGATCGCGCGCTTACCCTTGGCTGCGACCTTCCCGCACATGACGTCTGAAAAATCGGGCGGAAAAATCAGGTCGTCATCGACGATCAGCCGGTAGCCAGGCTGTTTGTCATGCTCGAGCCAGAACATCTTGCCGGCGTCGCCCCGGTCGTCCCAATCCTGCGAACGGCGCACATCGACGCGCGGATGCAGCAGAAACTCGGGCACGTCCGGATAATTGTTGAGGAAGACCCGCACCCGGTCGCACTGCGCCAACAGGCTGTTGACTGAATCGGCCAGCATGGTCCGCCGTGACGGGATCGACGCCATCGATGCCAAGACCGGTTCGCCGATGCGCCTGCGCACGTCTCGTTGATGCGCGTCAAGGCTTATCCGCCGGACGATCAGTCGGCGCACAGCAAAGCTGTCACCGGCCTTGGCATTGCGGGCAGTGATCCGCAGCTTGACGTCACGCGTCCGACTGGGGGCAAATGCCCGGACTGTCGTGGTGCCAGCGCGAAGTACTGTTTCCGTGCCTATGCCCTCATCGGCGTCGGAGACGATCGTGACCACCGGCCTGGCTGATCCTGCAGGCTCAGCGGCCATGACAATCTCGATCTCAAGCAGCCCGCCCTCGGCAAACGGGTATTTGCGCGTCACAAAACCGGCGTCGGCATTGTCGGTGGCGCGGACAATGCCGCCGGGTTCGAGCGAGGCCCGGCCGGTTGCCCAGCCGATGCCATCCCACGCGCCCAAGAATGTTTCGTCGGCGATGAGAACCGGTTCGGACACATGCGGGGAAATATTGGACGTTGTAATAGCGGGGGTGTGGGTTTGGGCTGGCGTTGGGATCGGCGTAGAGCCCTCTCGCACGACACGCCAGACTGACCCCTTACTGGACGGGGCGTTGACTGCTGCAGCCGGCTTATCCCCTTGGGCCCATACGCTGCCCGTAGCGACTGGAGCATCGGTTCCTTCAGACGGGCCTTCCCGTCTCATCCTCTCAACATCATGCTGAAGCTGGGTCTGCGCCTGGCTTTGCGCCGCATGATGCAGGCGATCGGCTTCCGCCCAGAGAACGGCAAACTGCACCATTTTCTCGATGTCGTCCCGCAAGGCAGAAATCATATCGCCAGTCGCACCTGCCGCCTCAATATGGCGACCGTCCCTGTAAGCGAGCTTATCGTCTAGTTGAGCAATGGCCTTTTCAACAGCGTCAAGCCGGGTATTTGAGCGCTCAGCCTCGGTCCCGACATTGCTCTTCAAGGCCGTAATCATATCGCTGGTCGCACTTGCAGCCGCGAGATGACGTCTGTCCCTGGCAGCGAGTTTTTTGTCCAGTTGAGCAATGGCCTTTTCAATGGCGTCAAGCCGGGAATTTGAGCGCTCAGCCTCATTCGCGACGTTGCCCTGCAAGGCGGAAATTATTTCGCTGGTCGCACTTGCCGCCTCGGCATGACGGCTGTCTCTGGCTGCCAGTGTCTCGCCCAATTGAGCAAAGGCCTTCTCAACGGCGTCAAGCTGGACATTTGAGCGTTCCGCTTCCTTGGAGAGCTGCAGGACAGTCGGCGCCACGGTGTCAAAGCTGGAAAGCTTCGTTTTCAAGGTAGCAATCTCGGACGAGATGCGATCGTCAGCGTGCTTGCCGACAGCCACAATCTCGCTGTGAATATAGTCGCGAAGGTCATCAGTAATCGCTTTTCTGACCTGGGCCAGCATGTCGGGTAGTTCTTTGGCATAAACCGACACCGCCGCCGTCAACTGATCGCGCTGGGCCCGGGCTTGCCTCAGGTCCCCGCTGACTGCGTCTCGCAGCGCCGCGTGGTCGATGTAATTCATCGCGAACTGCCGGCTGATCAGCGAGAGCGTCCGATTGGTCTGACTTCCATCGTCTTTGAGGAACAGGTGTGTGGGCGTGTAGTTAAATGAGCCGGCAGCGATGTAGCCATACGGCTCCAGCATGCCTGAAATCCGCAGAAAGCTGTCACGGCTGGACGCTTCAATGGTCACCGCGGGTTTGTCACGCTCGATCAGAGACGCCGCGCCACGCAGCACATCGACGTCCATGCCCTCTGCATCAATCTTGATCAGGCGAATGCTATTGGGCCCGACGTAATCGGACAGAAGGCCGATATGTACCGGCCCAGCGCCTTCCTCAGCCTCGTGAATCTTGGCCATACCGAGATTGTGATCGCCGGGCGAAACAATGCTGCCGGTACCGACTTGTGCGCCAAGGGCAACCTCATGAACCTGGATCTTGTCTTCCAGCCCGTTGAGCTCGATGTTTTGTCTCAAAATCCGCGCTGCGACCGGATTGGGCTCGAACGCGATGACATTGCAGCCACACACGCCGGCAAAATAGATTGAGTGATTCCCTATATTGGCGCCAGCATCGACGACCCAATCGCCGGGACTGAGCAAAGGACGCAGCGCGCTGAGAATCTCCTGCTCGTAAAACTCACCCCTGCTCTTGATAATGGAATAAATATGATCCTGCTCATCTGAATGTGAGAAAAAGTAAGTTTTTTGTTCAAATAATATTTCAGCTTTATCGAGGTTAACCTCAGCCACACCCATCACAGTCCCGCCAATATTCAATTTCTCACTCACCTTAGTTCTCAGTTTGATGATGAGATTGCAAGGCCTGTCCGCTCAGGCACTCGCAACCGGCACTATGCAGGTGCGAAGCTAACACGCCACATGATAACAAATGAAAATGGTTTGATATTCATCAGACCTCATGAAGCTCCTAATACCAAGGAACAGCAGAAATAACATTGTTATCCACCAGAGATTCAGGAGTTTTGTAGATTTCAGTACCCTCACCGAGAAATGTCAAGTCTTTGTCTTGCAAGAGTGCCGATTTATATACCTGATACTCAATGCTGTTTTGCCAATAATTTCCCTCCAGGATGGCACGATCCATTTTTGACAAAAAATGAGGCACAAACTTGAAGTGAAGCAGCCCAAGAAAGCACTTCGATAAAAAGTTCTGCCCGTAGGGCCAGAGAAAGTGCGGATTGACGAAAAAATCTCCCGGCTCGAGCCTGAACATCGGATACTTGGTCAGCTGCGGCTGGATACCGGTCGACGAGTTGTCAAACAGCTTATGTCTCGGTCCGCCCTCGCGTGCAATGAGTGGTGGAAGGTCATATTCACGGTACCCGGAACGGTCGAACAAGGGATAGGCTTCAACCAGCGGCTCGCCGTCACGGAGCTTCGTGTCTGCAATCGGCCGGTGAGAATACATGTCCACGAGGCAGCCTCGAACGCGTCGAATACCGGCCCTCTCCATAGCCCAGCTGAGTTGGGAAAAATCCCGCCCGTCCTGAATACCGTCGAAGACGATATGCTCGTCCGCATCGACGCAGATGAACCATTGATCGGGGAACCTGTAGGTATCAAGCAGCACATTGAGCCATGCTTGCTTTCGCAGCGTCGTGAATGCGGCGCCTGTGCGGTAAAGATCGATGTCGGTCTGCTTCTTGAGAAACTCGAACGTGCCGTCCGTCGAACCGTTATCAAGAATGACAAATTTTCGTATCCCCGACCTTCGATAATGCTCGAGAAAATCTGCGATGATGCTCGCTTCATCACGCATGACGGAAAATACAATTGGACCCGGGCACGGGTCAGCGGGCCCCAGAGCCACGACTTCGAAGTCCGCACGCACATATTCGTCGAGGATTTCCGGGATGGTCTCGTCGAACAGGATGCCGGGGCTCTCGCGAGGGAAACGCAACGCCTCGGTCATTGCTACAGCTCCAGCGCGCGCGCCCACACCCGTCATTCCAGCTCAGTCCACGGATGACGCAGCGAAATCGCGTTGCGGATACTGTCATAATTGGCCACCGTCTCGGTTCTGAGCATCGACGACTTGTGAACCCGGTAGCGGCACAGAAGCTCGGGAACGTAGCAGACTTGCGCTTCCAGCTCGGCCAGTTTGCACCAGAAATCATAGTCCTCCCATCCACCTTCGAGATGGGTATATCCCCCGACACGTTCCCAAACACGTTTTCGTATCAGTGCCATCGCGTCGATATAGGGGCCCTTGGCGAGAAGCGATTTCGACCAGTAATCGGCGTAGCCCAGATCCGCGACATCTCCAAACATCACGAGCTGGCTGTAGCTCGCCTCTGCATCGGCAGCACACAGCGCGCGATAAAGTTTGCGGATGCAGGAGGGGTGAATGGAGTTGTCGGCGTCCATCACGAAAACGGTATCGCATGCCGCCGCCTGGAAAGCCGAATTGCGCGCTGCCGCCAGACCGCAGTTCGCATGATGCGTCACCAGCAGACCACCTGAAAAATGATGCTGGTGCTTCCGCATCCAAGCCTCGGCGACTGCCAGTGACTCATCTTTCTGCGAACAGTCATCGACAACTAAAAGCTGAATATCGGGAAAGTCCTGCGCAGCGACGGACGCGAGACATTCCTCTATATGGTCTGCATAATTGTAAAGACTGATTGCTACGGACACACCTCCGTCGCCAGAAGGCTCTCCCCACTGCAAAACAGTACGACTCTCGTTCGTTCGCATGCGGTCCCCTAAGCCGTTAGAATGGCAACCAGCGCTCGGGCTCTTGCGGCTTCGCTATTCGGATCATGGACTGCCCGAAGCGCCGCCCCTGCAACTGCATCGGCCTTTTCACGGCCATCCCTGTCGTTGAGAACCCATTCGACGAGCTGCATCAGATGATGTGATTCCTCGCCGAGATAATGCACGTTTGGCTCGAATTCCGGGTTGGCGAAGCACGGCTCGGACACAACCACACTGCTGTTCGCCATACCTTGATAGACGAGCCGGTGCCATTCAAAGTAGGGAAACTCGTCCTGATGCACGTTCAGCAGCACTCGCGCATGACATGCCGCATAGCGGGCCACATCCATAAGACCGTCTTCTCCGGTTGAGACGTTCATCGGCTCGAGGGCATTCTTGGTGCGCAGATAGATCATGGTTTCGTAGCTGCTAAGCCTGTCGGCATTGCGGGCAAGAAAACGGGCGCGGCGCGAACTTTTGGTCCCAAAGAAACTCACGTCCAGCGGGCGCTCGCCCCCCGCTTCGCCTTCGACGCCAGTCGTCCACCATCGCTGGCCCCTGAGTAACGGATGGTCGAGCAGGTCCGGGCTCATCGGTCGCGGCGTCTTGCTGACACCGGGGAATATACAGGCGGCAGGCATTGCCTCGGAGAAAAGAGAGGCGAGAGGCAGCGACATATCGACCACAGAATTCGCCATCAAGACAATCGGCAAGCTCTCCCAGAAAGAGACTGTCGTGGCTCGCTCGGTGCAATACATGCAGGCGCTCGCCAACACGTCGTCGCGGACCCACTCACGTCCTCGCCCAAGCAAGAAAAACTCGTGTGGCGCCACATAGATGCAATGCTCGGGGCGGGCTTCTATCTCGGAATTTTCATCACCCTCGATGACCGTATGACCGGCCGATTTCAGCAGATCTTGCAGGCCCTCGGCTATTTCGCGCAGGAACGTGTTGCCGAGACTGCTTACGTAGATGCCGACGGTCAGGCGGCGGGCCGCCGGCTCCGGCCCAATGGTCTCCGCAGAAGGCAGCGCGTCGTTTGAAATGCCGCCTAGAATACGCGCTATATGAACTGGGGTCGCAGCTTTTCGGCGTTCGTCGGCTCCATAACCGATAAAATGCCTGGCTGGAGGCATGGCGCCGATGTCTTTGTGCCATGCCCTGTAGTCATTTGGCGAAAACAGCCGAAAGCGGGAAAGACGCTCGATGGCAATGTCGGACCGCTCCAAGTTCAAGCGTCCACGCTCTGCATTTACCCTTCGGCGGCCAAACTTTGGCAAACTGCTAAAAACCACGCCGCCTCGCCGCATCGGTATTCTTTGTTTGTTGCCAAATCATTCGATCAATCCACCCGACAGCTCTGTTCTGACCGAGCCTATACCAAATCGGCCAAGATCAGGACACCTATTCTCTTCCCTGGCTTTTCCAGCCACGGTCATTTCAAGCATCCGGAACGAAGTTCTCGTCACAAATTTTGACACGCGGATGACGTCAAAAAGGAGAAGCGAATGGCAAACGCCAAGCCGGATGGTGATGCCATTAACCCATCGCTTCCAAGACGGCACAAAGATCCGTCGCCCTGTCCGCGCGTTTCGCTATTTGGCGTCGCTGTTGTTGACAGGCGCGGCGTCGCCATGGGTCTCGAAATCCTGAACCATGGCGTCATAGCCCGGATGCACGGTGCCCATCATCCGGTCCCAGATCGAGAAAAAATTGCCGTAATTGTACCGAAACGTCGAGTGATGCAGGTCATGGAAGGATGTGCAGATCATGGGTGAAGGCCAGCGTGACGTCGGCGAGGCGAAATACTCAAAACCCGAATGGCCGATCATGCCGGAAACCTGATCGAATACCCGCTGTGCGGCCAGTGCCAGTGCCGGCATCGGCAGCACGAACCACACGACCAGGTAATATCCGTGCTCGATCAAGGTATCGACCGTGGTGGATGAGTCATTGCTCCACACGGTGGGTGCCACCGACTTGTGATGCGGCGCGTGCCAGCGGTAAAACATCTTGAGGTGCAAGAGCCTGTGCCCCCAGTAGAACCAGGCATCGTAAAGCACCATGGAAACCGCAAACATCAGCGCTACCGACCACCAGGTCGTCTCCAGCGGCGCAATCGTCCAGCCACGCACCTGGGCAAAATAGCCGAAGGAGAGCATCGCAGCCGAGACCGCCAGCGCCGACAGCGAGGAACGGATCTCCACCCACATGCGCTTGTCACCATTGCGGCCCTTTTGGATGCGTCGCTCCGGGTGACGCCGGTTGATGAAGGTTATGCCGATTCCGGTGGCGAAATATATCACCACCGTCGCGCCATAGACGGCGGCGAAGTACAACAGATATTGCGAAACAAGGCCGACCAACGAAGTCATCATGCGGATAAGATTCCCCTGATTTTCCCGCGCCAAGCAAGGTCGAGTACTCGCACATAGCTCAGCCGGTACGCAAGTTTAACCCTCCGGCGAATGTGCGCGCCTGATGGCACCAATGGCGTGGACGGTAAAACACGGCGAGCCCCGCCGATTGCCGATATGGGTAATGCAACCTCCGAATGCGGCGTCTAGCCTTGAGCGGAAATGAACCGACAGCACTTTGCACCTAGGACTTGATCGAACTTAATGGCAAAACCAGCAGAATGAGAGCGACTGAACGCCTCTTTTTCGCGAACGAGGCCCATATCTACGGGAAAAGCTGACATCATGCATGTGATCATTACCGGCGGATCCAGCGGCATTGGCGCCGCAGTAGCTGAGCTTGAAGCAGCCCGTGGTCACCGGATTTCCCTGATTGCCAGACGCCAAGATCTGCTGACGCAACAGCGTACGCGGCTGCTGGATCTGTTTCCGCAGGCCCTGATCCACATCTGCGCCGCAGACGTCACGGATGAGGTGGGGCTGACGGCGGCCATCGAAAGCTGCGAAGACCAAGTCGGCCCCTGTGACCGGCTGATTACTGCGGCCGGTATTGTCGAGCCGGGTGAGGTGATTATCCAACCGGTCGCGAGTTTCAGGTCACAGGTCGAGTGCAACCTGTTTGGCACCGTCCATGCAGTCCGAGCCGTCTACCCGTCGATGGTCAAACGGCAATCCGGTCACATTGTCCTCATATCGTCCGGCGCCGGGCTCATCGGAATTCATGGCTACTCGGCCTATTGCGCTTCCAAACATGCGCTTGCCGGATTTGCAGAAGCGTTGCGTCAGGAAGCCAGGCCCAACGGTATTGCCGTTTCCATCTGCTTCCCACCGGACACCGATACCCCGCAACTGGCGGCCGAACTTCCGCTACGTTCCCCTGCGGCTGCCGCAATCGTGGGGATGGCAAGATCCTGGCCCGCAGACCGGGTGGCACGCGCCATCGTCAAAGGCGCTGATCACGGCCGGTTCGACATTTACCCGGGATTGGAAATGGCGCTGCTCGGACGCTTTGGAGCCCTGATCGCACCGCTGCTGCGTTGGCATTTCGATCGAAAGATCGCCGCTTCAGCCAGGAAGTCAGGCCGCTGACCGGTTAATCGTGCAAGTCGTTCAGCCATCCTCCCGGCAAGGGAGTAACCCGAGTCTTTCGCTTCCCACAGCGCGGCCCTTGTGCGAAACAAATACGACGGCAAACGCTGGAGCCACTCAATGAAGCCACTCGATGTGATAAAATCGCCGCTATGGCTGGCGCAATTGGCCAGTGGCGCCAAATCCTTCAGCAGTAATCCTGTTATCGGCAGCCCTTGGCTCAACGAGCGAGGACTGCATATCGCGCGGCTGCGCACTGCCGAGCGCATGGCCGACAGCCGACGGCGGCGGCTTGCCCATCTGGTCGACAGCGACGACGCGGAAAGCTATGCTCGCGACGGCTATGTGATGCGCCGCAATGCCCTGCCCGCCGATGTGTTTGCCCGCCTGCGCCGCCAGGTGGAAGACCATGAATTCCCAGCACAGGAAATGCTGCAGGGCAACGCCGTCACCCGCTTCATCCCGATCACGCGGGCGATGATGGACACCCATGCAGAACTCGGCGCGTTTGTACGCGGACGGCTGTTCCAGGGATTGCTACGTTATATCGCCGCCGCCAACGCGGATCCGATCAGTTTCGTGCATACGGTCTTCGGCGAGCCGCATCGGGGACCACGCGATCCGCAGACGCTGTTTCATTCAGACACTTTCCACTCCACCGCCAAGGCCTGGTATTTCCTCTCAGATGTCGCCGACGACGGCGGCCCCCTGACCTATGTGCGGGGATCGCACAGGATGACGCCTGCCCGGCTGGACTGGGAACATAGGCAAAGCCTGACCGCACATAGCCATGCAAACAAACACCACGCCCATGGCTCTTTCCGCATATCTGATGATGAGATCCGGGAGTTGGGTTACCCGGAGCCAACCCATATCGCGGTGCCGGCCAATACGTTGGTGGTGGCCGATACCCATGGCTTTCACGCCCGGGCAGTCAGCGAGAAACCGACGGTACGGCTCAGCCTGTATGGCTCGCTTCGCCGCAATCCGTTCGTGCCGTGGTCCGGCCTCGATCCTTTCAGCTTGCCTGGATTGCGTGACCGCCAGGCAGAAATTCACGACGCGATCAACAACTGGAAAGCAAAGAGCGGCGCGACCGGCCAGCCACCGGTGGGTCGGGTCAAACCGCTCGATCCGCCGCAGCGCTGGAGTTAGAGTTTCGGACATCTCTCGGCTGGCCACGGGACATTTTTGTAAACGCCGGCTTCAGGACGGGCGCCGCCTCTGCGCCAACAGCGATGCACCCAACCCATGAGATGCGCCCTTCCTGCGAGCAATCCGGAGGCCTTGCATAAATCGAGTGTGTTCGCCTATGGTCAACTGCAGCATTCCATGAATGCCGAATGGCTTTTCTCCATTTGACCCTGTTTTTTCGTGAAAGGTAAGTCAGTTGGGAAACGATTGTTGCAATGTCCTGATGGTCCAGCCGCGATTTACTGTCGGTTCCTTCTGGAACTACCAAGCGACCTGTCACATGCTGGGCGCGAAATACCCTGCGCCTCCGCTCGGACTGATCACCGTTGCCGCGATGCTTCCCAAGTCTTGGACTGTCCGGCTGGTGGACTGGAACACGACCGAGTTCACGGATGCCGATCTCGACTGGGCTGATATGGTCATGACCGGAGGCATGCTGCCGCAGCAGCCGTCGACGCTCGAAATCGTCAGGCGGTGCAATGCCTACGGCGTGCCTGTCGTGGTTGGCGGCCCCGATGTCACCACCAGTACCGACATCTATCATGAGGCCGATTTCATCGTCACCGGCGAGGCTGAAGGTATCCTCGACCAGCTCTTCGATGACTGGCGCGCCGGCAAACGCAAAGGCATCTACCGAGCCGAGAAATTCAAGGCCGATGTCACCACGACGCCAATTCCGCGGTTCGACCTGCTCAATTTTGACGACTACACCCAGATCTGCGTGCAGTTCTCGCGCGGCTGTCCGTTTACCTGTGAATTCTGCGACATCATCGAGATTTACGGCCGCAATCCGCGCGCCAAGACCAACGACCAGATGCTGGCGGAATTGCAAGCCCTCTACGACCTCGGCTATCGAGGCAATGTCGACTTCGTCGATGACAATCTCATCGGCAACAAGAAGGCGGTGAAGGCGTTCCTGCCGGACATGGCGACCTGGCAGAAGAAGCGACACTACCCGTTCGTCTTCTCCACCGAAGCCTCTCTCAATCTTGCCGACGACCCGGCGCTGCTCAATATGATGCGCGATGCGGCGTTCTTCACTGTCTTCGTCGGCATCGAGAGCCCGGATCCGGACATCCTCACTGCCACTCGCAAGAAACAGAACACCAAGCGCGATATTGCCGAGAGCGTGCACAAGATCTACGAGGCTGGCATTTTCGTCCTAGCCGGATTCATTGTCGGCTTCGATGGCGAAAAGGGTAGTATCGCGGACGGGATTATCGAACTTATCGAGGATGCTGCGATTCCGGTCGCGATGGCCGGCCTGCTTTTCGCACTTCCTGAGACCCAGCTCACACGGCGGCTCGAGGCTGCTGGCCGCTTGCATCCCGGACATGAGAATTCCGATGGCGATTTCGGCGATCAATGCACCTCGGGTCTGAATTTCGACACCGACAGACCGCGCATCGAGATTCTGGAAGACTATCGTCGCATTGTCGATCACATCTACACGCCGGAAAACTATATGCGCCGCGTGCGTCGGGTCGTGGACCTGCTCGATCTTTCGGGGCCCAACGGGGACTTGTCCAGAGCCAGGTTGAGCAAGGACATCAAGCAGCTCTTTCAGGTCATCTGGCATCTGACCGTCAAGCGGCCGGAACACCGTCAGCCATTCTGGTCGCTGATGTTCTACTGCCTGCGTCACAAACCTCGTGGCATCAACGCCGCAATGATCCTTTACGCGCTCTATGTTCACCTTGGGCCGTTCTCACGCTATGTCGTAAGTGAGATCGACAAACAGATCGCGGACGTGCGATCAGGTGCCTGGCAGCGACCGCAGGAGTTGGTTGCAGCGGAATAGTCCGGGCTTCGGAGCCTCGCCAAGATCGACGTGCTTGCCGTAGAACTTCAGCTGCTATGCGGCCATCTGGAATCGAAGGTCAACGGCTTGTAGCGGTCGGGCCATTTGGCGGACGCGGTCGTATTGGCCTCAGGAGCAGCCTTCGGGCATGCTCTTTCCCAAGGCTGATCGCATAGTTATATACGCTCCCAAAGCAGTGTTGCGGCATCGACCAGTCAGCAGATTGTTCGCCATGCGTCGGAAGGAAATCTGATATGACGGCTTTCATGAATTTCGATGAAGCCAACGGCTGGTATTCTCTGGCTCAGCAGTTCCTTTCTCTGTTCGGCGTCGTCTTGCTGGCACTTGTGATCGTGCTCGTCAGCGTGGGTCTCGTGTTCGAGTTTCTCAATGCGCGTCATCCCGAGCGCAAGATACAAAAAGGCCGGACCAACAAGCGCAAATGGAAAGAGCTCTACCGGGCGCCAGGATCGTTGGTGATCATAGCATTCTGTTTCTCAGGCGGCTTGTTTGCGCAGATGAAGGGCTGGACCATTGCCCCTTACGCGCTCAATTGGTGGACGGGCCCGCTGTTCCTGGCGGCGTCGGTCTTGCTCTATGACACCTGGTTTTACTGGATTCACCGGCTGCTGCACTGCAAGCCGTTTTACCGCTTTCATGCCCTTCATCACAAAAGCCTGGCCCCGACGGTTTGGAGCAACCACAATGAATCGTTGCCCGAAGCCTTTTTCAATCAGGCCTATTACCTGATCATCCCGTTCTTTCTGCCCATCCCGTGGCAAATGCTGGTTTTGCAGAAGCTCTATGACCAGATCAGTGGCATGTTGGGCCATGCGGGTTTCGAGCATTTCGCCTCACCTGCAGGGCGCACGCCATTTCCGCTGGCAAGCACGGTCTTTCACGATCAGCACCATTCGCATTTCGCGTATAATTACGGTCACACATTTTCGATCTGGGACCGGATGCTGGGCACGCTTTATCCCAAATACGACGAAACGCTTGAAAGCTTCGAGCACACCAAACCGGCCAAGACACAATAAATCCACCGCTGGCCCAAGCATGTGGACCACGCTCCCGGGAGGGGCGTGGCGATACCTGTCATTTCACCAGTTTAGGGGACTTGAGCGGCTTTCTGTGCCCGCTCAAAGGTGCGCCTTCACCAATCTCACCGGGCGGATCGCTGACAATGAGGAAGTTGTAGCGGGGGACATCGGAATCCTCCCTGGACAGCGAGATGGTGTTGCCATTCCCTTCCAGCTCGAACGCCTTCCAGCGGCGAAGGTTTTCCATGACTTCAGGGTCTTCATGCCATCCGATCGCATCGAGAATATCACGGGCCGCGCTTGTTGCCTGCGCCCGCACCGGGCCCGAGATGTCGCCATCGAGAAAATTCGCCTTGAGCCGCACAGATGAAACCGTGTCGCTTCCCACCCCGCGGGCTGACACGAACAGGGATCCGATCGGCGCATCCCGATCGCCGTCGCCTGCAATGACCTTTTCCGCACCACAACTCCAGGCCCGCTGCCCCAGGTCGGCCACCTGCCATTCCTCGCTGACCCAGCCTTTTTGTTGCAAGGCGCTGCAGATGTCTTCGCGCCGTCTGGTGATGGTGCGGTAAAATCCGTCCTGCGGAGCGACGACCGACGGGTCTGTCAGGTGCTCGGGAACCAGAATGGTCGGGCGTGGCGGCTGTTCACGCTCGACTGTTCGCATGCCTGCCTCGACGATCGGCTGTGTTGTCGGAGGAAAGCCAGACCAGAGCAGAAGCCTGTCGAGGTTGCGGGCGTCGTTGGCGAACAGGACGACACTTGCAAGCCCGGCAAGAATGACGAACAGCACCACGAGGAACAAGGTTCTGCCCCCGTGGTGTCTCCTCGTTATTTTTGTACCGCCACTCATCATTCGCCTTCGGAAATACCGGCAATGCCACGTTCGTTGCGGCCAACACCTTATCAGGGACACCATCTACGGGCGTGAGTTTTCAACCCTCGCCCGGGCCGGCGGATATCACCTCCAACAGGGAGCATCCTGAACGGACATCGCCATGAGCGTCAGGTCTAAGGCGCCACTGCGAAGCCACGCTCGATCATATCGGTGGCGACGTCCAGACCTTCCTTTCCGCATGTGACGTAAATCCAGTCCTCTGTCTCTTCAGTGGGCACGCAGTAGACGTCTGTGGATTTAAGCAGTTTTTCAAAACTGTTGCGGGCGATGATGCCGCAGCCCCAACGCCTGCCTTCCTCGTCGACACAGATCTTCGAGTTGGCGACCGGTTCGGCGCCAGACAAGCGGTAAGTCTTTTTCTTGTAGACGAAGCTCACGCTGTCGCGGACGCGAAAGAAACCCCGCACGCGAAACGAGCCCTTCGGCCGGGCATTCGGCAGTACCGTTGGCGACTTCGGCGGCAGTCTCTCGAAATTCTGCTGGCTGGGGTCGACACGGCGGACCTCGTTTGACCACAGCGGCTCCTCCCCCGCGGCCTCATGCACGCCAACGACAGCAGCGCAGATCGACAGCAGCAGGCCAAGAATTGCCCCGGGCAATCTCGAAAGACCCTTGCCGGTAGCGCAGGCGACCGCAGCAGGCCTCCGGCAGCACCGGCTCACGTGTTTACGAATTCCATGACGTCGTTGATGTCGATGGATGAGATATCGATCCCGAGATCAACGATTGCCTGCAGTGCCTTCGCCGTCTGGGTCGCGGCATAGTCAAGCTGCTCTTCGGTGTGGTCGTAATTGATGAAAAAGCGCAGCCGCGCCGATCCCTCGGGCACGGCTGGAAATAGGATCGGCAACACGTTGATACCCGCTTCCATCATCGCTTTTGAAAGCATTGCCGCCTTGATCGAGTCCCCGACCATGACCGGGACGACAGCGTAACCGGCACAGAAACCGGTTTCGAGCCCGGCCGCCTTCAACTGCTTGAGAAAATACTGCGATCTTTCCCGTAGTTGGGCGACCCGCTCCGGTTCTTCAGTAATCAGGTCGATCGATTTGGCGGCGGAAGCGGCAACCGCCGGCGGCAGGCCGACGCTGTAGACGAAACCGCCGGCATATCCTTTCAAAAGGTCGATCAAATCGGCTTTGCCGGCAATGTATCCGCCGCAGCTTGCGGTCGACTTCGACAAGGTTCCCATCCAGATGTCGACCTCGGCCGGGTCGACACCGAAATGCTCCGCCGAGCCGTGCCCTGTTTTGCCCAATATGCCGACTGAGTGTGCCTCATCGACCATCAACCAGAAACCGTGCTTGCTCCGCAGTTCGATCAGTTTGGGAAGGTCGGCAAGATCCCCGTCCATCGAATACAGACCTTCAACGACCACAAGTACACGCCGATGCCGCGACGACAGCCGTAGCAGCATGCGCTCCAGATCATCGAGATCATTATGCTTGAAGCTCCGCCGCGTCGCGCCGGAGGCCTGGGCTCCAGCTAGAATGCTGTTGTGGATGAGCTCGTCATGCAGGATGAGATCTGTAGGCCCCATCAGGCAGGTTATCGTCGTCAGGTTGGTCAGATAGCCGCTAACCATCACGACGGCGGATTCGACCCCATGAAACGCGGCAAGCTTGGCTTCAAGCTCCTGGTGAATGGGACGTTCGCCCGCCACTAACCGGCTGGCCGACGCTGAAATCCCGTATCTTTCGATCGCTTCAACCGCAGCCGTGCGAACCCGGTCGTCCTTGTTGAGGCTCAAATAATCATAGGACGCAAAATTCGTGTAGTCCGAGCCGCCGATCACGGTCGTGGCGCCCGCCGTCCCCTCATGCGCGCGGTAGAACGGATTTCCGATCCCCAAGGCAACCCCGGCAGCGTGGTGTGCCTTCATCTGCTTGTACTGCGGCAGTTCTGAAAAAGCAGGAACCGGCCTGAGCGGCTCCCCAGCCGGGCCGGCGCCGCTGGCCTTGCGGGCGGCTGGCTGCGCCTTTGGGGATTTCGCATTCATGAAATCAAGTGCGGCGCGCTTGATACCACCGCTAGCCGTTCCAGAGGACTTGGACTCGTCTGTCATGAAGCCGATGCCTTCGCGTTGTTGGCCTTGCTGTGCCGGCTTGCAAGCTCCTCCAGGATTTCCTTCTTGTCCTCCTCGGAATCCTGTTCGCTTGATCCGACAATACGCAAATAGAGCTTTCGGCTGACATCACCAACGGTGGTGGCATCGGTAATGTTGTTCAAAGGCAGATTGAAGCCGGTTTTCTGCTGGAAACCCATGCCAAGCTCCATCGCCATCAGACTGTCGATACCCATATCGCGGATGACACGGTTGCGACGGATCTCGCTGACCGGGATATGCAAAGTCCGTGCGATCTCGCCGGCGATGAGTTCGTAGATATAGGTCTCGGCCTCTTCCGGTGATTTGCCTTCGATGGCCCCGGCCAAGTCGAACTGGCCATCGCTGAGGTCTGAGGGGTTGAGTTTGAGAAGCCGCGACGGGATGTCAAACAACGGCGTTTCGACGATCTTGAGATTCTGCGCCGCGTTCCAGTGAATATCGGCAATGTAGACCGACGCCGCATCGACCGTGCCCGGGTCAATCGACAGGACTTCGCTTAACCGCTCGAGGACATCGCGGGATGTCATCGAGAATTTCTCCAGCCGCTTCGTGAGGGCAGCCTTGTTTTCCTCATCCGTGGTCAGGTAGCCCACATCCGATATGGCCGAGAAGCCAACGGTCAGGGCCGGCAGGTTCATCTGGCGACGTGCTCTCGCCAATCCCTCCAGATAGCCGTTGGCAGCCACATAATTGGCCTGGCCCGGATTACCGATCAGGGTGGTCATGGACGAGAACATGATGAACTCGTCGATCGGATCAGTCTGGGTCAGCTTGTGCAGAAGCTCGGCACCGCGGGCCTTGGTATCTATCACAGCCTTGTTCCGCTCATGGGTCAGATTGACCAGCAGCGCGTCGTCAAGCTGCATCGCAGCGTGAACGATGCCGACCACCGGCGCTTCTGAACGAAGCTTCGCAAGCAGACCTTCGAGATCGTCTTCCGATGTGACATCACATGCGTGCGTGGTGACGACGACGCCAAGACGCTTCCAGCGAGCGACCTTCTCCTTGCCGGCTTCACTCAGTTTGCCACGCAGCGAAACCAGGGCAAGCCGTTTGCAGCCGCGCTCGACGAGCCACTCACTGGTGGCGAGACCAAATCCGCGCGTGCCGCCGAAAACAAGATAGATGCCGTCCTTGTTCTCAAGCCGGACACTTGCCGGTTTGCGTGCGACCAGATCCTGGCCAGGCTTGGGGGGCACGACCAGAATCTTGCCGATATGCCCGGACGCCTGCATCAGCCGGAACGCATCGCGGATTTCGTCATAGGCGAATTCCCGGTAGGGGATGACGTAATTGTCCCCGCTGTCAAACAGCGCGGAAATCCTTTCAAACACATGCGCGGTAATACCCGGACGGAACTTGAGAAGCTGGTCGGCATCGATGCCGAAATAGCTGATGTTCTGACGGAATGGTCGTAGCCCGATCTTGCTGTCGGAATAATAGTCGCGCTTGCCCAATTCCAGAAAGCGACCGAACGGCTTGAGCAGGGAAATGCTGCGTTCCATCGCCTCGCCGAACAGCGAGTTGAGAACCACGTCGACACCGCGGCCATCGGTGGCTTCATGAACGCCGTTCACAAAATCCAGCGATCGCGAGTCAAACACGAAGTCTGCACCCAAAGTGGTCAGCAGGTTCCGCTTTTCATCGGTACCAGCGGTGGCAATCACAGTGGCGCCAACACCCTTTGCGATCTGTAACGCCGCCAATCCAACGGCCCCGGCGCCGCCGTGTATCAGAACGGTTTCGCCAGCCTGCAGGTTTCCGAGTTCCATCAGTGCATAGTAGGTCGTCAGGAAAGCGACGGGTAATGTCGCCCCGGCCACAAGCGGCACGGAACCGGGAAGTTTTGCCACGCCCCTGGCATCGGTAACGACATGTGTCGCAAAGGCCTGCGGCGCCACTCCGATCACCAGGTCGCCGACTGCGTAATTGTCGACGTCGCTGCCAATCTCGACCACCCGCCCGGAAAACTCCATGCCGATCGAGGGGCCGGCAAAGCCGTCTTCGAATGCCTCTTCCGACAGAAGACCCATCGTCCACATCAAATCGCGGTAGTTGAGCGCGGTTGCCGCGACTTCCACCCGCACTTCTCCCGGCTCGACTGGCCGAAGTTCGGCAACCTCCCAGTCCAACGTGGAGATGGAGGATACCGCATCGGCTCTCACCAAGGCGGTTTCGTAAGAACTGGTCAGAGTAACGCCCGGCGTGGCCGGTCCCAGGACGGCGCGGATCTCGCGCAGAGCGCCCTTCTCCACATCCCAATACCATTCCTGGTTTTTGCTCTTTGCTTCGCAGATCTGGCCGGCAAGCCTGATTTGCTCGGCAAGCGGAAGACCCGACCCGAGCAGATCAAACGAGTGAATCTCGATCGCCGGGAACTCGTTGCGGGCAACGCGCAGGAACTGCCAGAGGCCGGCATTACGTGCTGCGGTCAAGTCTTCGGACGGCGCGCCCAGCAGCGGCGCACCTCCGGGCATCAACACGGCCAGTTGCAGCGGTGATGTTTCCGAAACCACATCGGTCTGGGTTTCAGTGGCCTTGATCAGGATGGACGACAGGATGTCGATATTGGCAAGCAGAGCAGCCGAGCCGTCCTCCTCGCCAAAACTCTCGGAGACGAATGTCAGCACCACGCCGGGCTGCCATGCCTTGGGGCCATCTTCAAACAGAAGATCTGCCTCTGCCGGGGCAATCCAGTGCGCTCCAGCAGACAATCCGGTCCCGGTTTTCACGACACTGGCTGCTTTTTCACTCGCAATGACAATCGCCGGCTCGGGCTTATCAAGGCCTGTCGGCACGGATACTTCGCCGCCCCATGCGAGCATCACCACTTCACCAGCCGGTGTGTCGATCACGGCCTGATCGCTCTTAGCGACGGCAAGCTGTTCAGCCAGGCGCTGCCAGTCTTCGATTGCGGGTTGGTCGCCAACCGGGAAATGGGGATCCAGTGTCCCGGAGAACCAGTCATCGCGCAGGCCGAAGACAAAATCGTCAAAGAAGCTGCTGGTGTTGACGCAGGCGAGGAAGGCGCCGCTGTTTTCCAGCACGCTGACGAGGAAGCCACGACTGGGCCCGTCGGTCGCAAGTTGCTTGTAGCTGCCTGCGGAAGCGGTGACCACGACGTCAGCCGACAGGTCTGACGACGGCTCGGCCCGAACTTCGACATGCGGGAACGTGTCGAAGGCGAGTTCGAGGTCGCTGCGCCGGCGTTCATTGCTCTCGGCGATTGTGAGTGTCGCGCCAAATTCTTCGGCGAGGCCTGCCAGATGCTGGGACAGGATCTTGGAGACTGAACCCAGTTCCACAATGTTGCGTACCGGCCGCTGTGCGGCCTTGCTGGCTTCCAGGGTCTGGCGCAGGGCTGACAGCAGGTGCTGCTTGCGTGCCGGCACAGTGCGACCGTGGCTGTGGATGTGTTCCAGCGTGGTGGCAGACATCTGCTCCTTGACGCTCTCGGACTCGGGTTCCGCGTCTGGAGAGCCCAGGTTCATGGCCGCGTAATAGGCGTCGTTCAGCAGGATACCTTCGACGGAGCGCGAGCCATCCTCCTTGAACAGTTCCTTTATGAGTTCGGCAAATTCCGGGATCGGACAGTCCTCGGCAAGCTGCCAGCTTTCGTCGGCTTCATCAAAGGATGCCAGATCGAAAGACACCAGTGCCTGCAGACAGCTGACGATGAAGCTATCCACGCTCTTGTCTTCGCCCATATCCGCCATCGACAGGCGGCCGGATGCAGGCATCCATTTCCTGATCACATCATAGGCCGCCCGATACAGCGCCGCATTGAGGATCTGGGTCGCATCGCTTTGGCCGGGGTTGGCGATTGCTGAAAAGTCGAGAGCCGACAGATCGGCGGGCACGTTGGGCCGGGCGGTGGCGGCATCGGCGATTTGAGCGGGCAGGTCGCTGGCAACAGCCTGATAATGATAGGTCTGGGCTGTGAGCGACTTGCGGGCCTTCAAATGCGCGCGGCGCATACGGCAGTCCTTCAGGGCGGCTACGAGAACGCCGTTCTCATCCACGAGACTGAGGTTTGCCTTGATCGAGTATTTACTCGCCCGTTCGATTTTGATGACGGCACGCCGGATGACGCTGCGCGGCTGATAGATCTGGATCGCACCGAAGTGAACCGGGATATAGGGCGCAGTTCCATTGTCGGGCGCGAGATGGGCGAACAGGCCGACGAGACCGTGCAAAGCCGCATCCGTCGAAATCGGATTCAACTCATGCACGAGATAGGGGTGGCCCTTGCCGCTCGGCGCGGCCAGATCGACCTCGAGATGGCTGTCCCCGAAGCGCTGAACCTGCTGCAGCAGCTGGAAATTGGGTCCGTATTCCAGCTTGAAGCGCCGGGCGATCCTGTAGACATCGTCCGCACCGATGATCTCGGTCGGCGCGCCCGACGAGATCGCGACATCAGGAACTGCGGCACTTGTCGAGCGCCGTGTACGAGCGACGACATTGAGCGACCAATCCGCTTCGTTCAGCCGTTCTCTCGACTTGATCTCGATATGGCCGGTCTCTGCAGACACGACGGTTGCGACTTCGAGTGTCTTGCTCGGCGATAGCGCGAGCGGCTGGAGAATTTCGAGATTGGTGATTTCAAAAGCGTGCTCACCATGGAACCGCCGCGCCGCGGCAATGACCATGTCGATGAACGCGCTTGCCGGCAAAATGGGATTGCCGTCGACAACGTGCTCGGCGAGATCGGGGTAGAGATGGGCGTCGATATTGTTGTGCCAGACAGTGCCGGCCAGATCGACGCGCCAGCCGATCAGTGTGTGCTCATCGACATTGCGGTCGCCGTAAAGATTGAGGGCCTCGATCGTACGGGCATAACGGGGTGCCTTGGGATGGAAGGGCAGCGGCGGCAGTTCCTTCCATGCATTGCGCTCACCGATAGCCCGCGATTTGTCGAATGCCGCGCCGGAGGCCGCGGCCTTGCAGAAAGACCGGAACACCGGATCATGATCCGGGGATTCCTTGACCTCCAGCGTCGAAATAACGGCTCCGTTGACGTCTTCCGAAGCAATCAGCTCACGAATGTAGGACGCGAGAATCGGCTTTGGGCCGATCTCGACAAAGACTTTGCTGCCAAGGCCGATAGCGGTTTTGGTGGCGTCCATGAACTGAACCGGACGCTGGATGTTGCGCCACCAATAGTCCGCTCCGAGCTCCTCGCCTGTCAGGATCTCGCCGGTCACCGACGAAATGTAGGTGATTTCGGTCTTTCGCAGTTCAATCGACCCAAAGTCCTTGACGAACTGATCGTGAGCCGAGCCGATCATTGGATGATGGAACGGATAATCTATATCCAGGACGCGCACGGCAATGGCCTGCTTGCGAGCCACATCGCGGAACGCCGCGATCTCGTCGTTCGGGCCGGACACGGTCGATGATTTCGGGCTGTTGTAAGCAGCGCCGACAATGTTCTCAAGCCCGGCATCTGCCGCCATTGCAACAGCATCTTCCGCGGCAAGCGCGACGGCTGCCATGCCGCCCTTGCCGGCCAAGGCATGCTGGTATTTTGAGCGCAGGAAGACGATCCTGACCGCGTCGACCAGTGAAATCGCGCCGGCAAAATGCGCCGCGGCGATCTCCCCGATGGAATGGCCATAGGCCACCGTCGGCATCAACCCGGTCTCGGTCAGGCTGCGGGCAAGCGATATCTGGGTCGCAAACAACAGCGGTTGCGCAATCCGCGTATCGCTCAACTTGGTTTCGAGTTCGGGATCTTGGAGCAGGTCGAGAAGCGAGACCCCGGCCAGTGTCTTGTAGAGCGCGTCTATGATCTCGAACTGTCTGCGGAAGCTGGCTGAATTGTTCAGCGCATTGAGGCCCATGCCAACCCATTGCGAGCCGTTGCCGGAAAAGACGAAAGCGGTCTTCGCCTGATCCTGGAAGGTACGTCCGACAGCCGCGACTTTAGGTGCCTGTTCATCGAGGTAGTTATCGATTTCCGCCTTGACCGTTTCAGGGTCACGCCCGTCAATCACGAAACGGTTGCGCATGTGGTGGCGATTGCTGCCGATGGCGGCGAACAAACCGGGCAGATCGGCGGTCTCGGTTTCGGCAATCACGTCCTGATAGGATGCGAGAAGTTCCTTGAGACTGTCTTCGCTCTGCGCACTCACGAAGAGGATCTTGTTTTCCGGCTCCGGTCGCTTCGGCTGAGTGCGGTCGGGATCGCAGATGACGACGTGGGCATTGGTGCCGCCGAAGCCAAAGGAGTTGATACCGGCATAGCGCGTGTGTTTCGACGACAGAAGGTCAAGCCCCATCGAGGCAACACTGACATTGAGCCCCTTGAAGTCGATCTCTTCATTGGTTTGCTCGGCATTGAGCGTGGGAGGGAAGAAGTCGTTTTCCAGCGCCAGCATGGCCTTCATCAGGCCAACCAGCCCGGATACGGGTTCGGTGTGCCCGATATTGGACTTGACCGAGCCGATGGGAATCGGCGCATTACGGCGCCGACCGATCTCGGTGCCGATGGCCCAGACTTCCGCAGGATCGCCGACCTTGGTGCCGGTTCCGTGACCTTCAATGAAGGCCAGACGTGAAAAATCGATCCCGCCGTCTTCGTAGATCGAACGTAACAGGCTTGCCTGCGCTTCGCGCGCCGGCAGGGAGATACCGTTGGTACGGCCGGCCGAGTTCACGCCGCTTGCGACAATCCGGGCATGACTGCGATCGCCGTGAGCAGTAGCGTAATCGGATCGGCGTAGAACGAGGGCGACGCCGCCCTCCGAGCGGACATAGCCCTCGCCGTTGGCACCATATGCGCGGCACAATCCCTCGGGTGACAGCATGCGGGCTTGCGCAAAACCGACGAACGACAAGGGGTGGGAAAGCGTGCTGATGCTGCCGACGATAGCCGTATCGATGTCACCGGCCTCAAGCGCGCGCACTGCCAGATCGAGCGCCACCAAGCCGGAGGAACAGGCGGTATCGACGGTCATGCTGGGACCTTTGACGCCCAGAACATGCGAAATCCTGTTCGCAATGACAGATAGCGTATTTCCGGTCATGAAATAGGGACTGGCAGCAGCCGGATCGCCGGCTGCGAGATTGCCGTACTCGATGTTTGAGGCGCCGACATAGACGCCTACCCGCTCGTCCTTGATATGCTCCGCTGTGAGGTTGGCATTCTCCATGGCGCGCCAGACCAGCTGCAGGATCCAGCGCTGCTGCGGGTCCATGCTTTCCGCCTCGCGCGGGGAGATCCCATACACCGCGTGATCGATATCCAGGGTGTTGTGAACGACACCGGCCGCGAACGTGTAGGTTTTGCCGACAACCCCGACCTGGGGGTGCCAATAACGCGCCTTGTCCCAGCGATCATCTGGTATCTCGGTGACTGTATTCTGTCGCTCACAAAGTAATTTGAACAATTCCTCTGGAGAATCTGCCCCTGGCACCTGGCATGAACGACCAATAATCTCAATACTCACGAGAACCGCTTCCCTCATTTACACCAGAAATAGCTTAGCAATCGACAGAGTCGGGCCCACTATATCGAGTTACCATCATTCATATCCAATTCAAACCTCCCATTCTCAGCCCAACTCCCCAGAATACAGCATTCCCGCAGACACTTAATCATGACCATATACTTAGGCATAAACCCAAGACAAGCCACCGGCTCGCTGCGACCTCACTCCCTGCTGAAGGACGTGACCCGCCCGGTATTGGTGCACGAAGGTAAACGGATTAGAAAATCACATTTTAACTCAGGTTTTATCCTGCCGTTCTTGTCCATTCGCCAGGCGTGGCGGAACTTCTACAAAGGCCTCGGGGCAATTCACGCGGTCATTGACGATTCGAGCAACAATTTCCGCTATAGCGGCCTTGCGGCCCGCCTTTGTGTAAAAATCGCCCTTTACCTGAATCGACGTTGCCAGAGCCCTGACATACTGATCGAGCAATACCGCATCGACAGGGGTCGGATCGGTCCAGAAACTGTCGAGACTGCCCTGGTGCGTCAGACCCTCGAGATCATAGACGGCAGTGCCTAGCGCGATTGTCGGCTTTTGCGCGGAAACGGCGTGCAAGCCGACAGTCGAATTGACGACGACGACGCCGGTGACCTTGGTCAAAAGAACGTTGATGTCACCCGTATCGATGAAATCCACTCGCTCGGAAACGCCATGCCGAGCTGCGATCTCCGGCACCACTTTTCGCCACTTCTCCACACCGTTGTCCAGTGGATGCTGCTTGATCACCAGCCGCACAGGTTCCGGTGCATGTGTGGCGAAGGATCCGATTACATCATCCAGCATCTCCGACAGATGCTCATAGGGCGAGTTTGCACGGATCTGGTAGTCGCTTTGCAATTGCAGGGCGAGCATGAAGAACGGCGGGCTGTCATCCCGAGTATAGCACTCCGGGATGGTTTTCGGTCGGCGGAACATGCGGGGCAGCCACATGACATATTCCATAAATGGGTCGTAATACTTGTCCGCCTGGTAACGCGGAAAGAACAGGCGGCCGAAATAGGCGACCAGATTATAGATGACCTCATTATGGGCCTCCTGCCAGAAGGTATGCGTATAACGCACGGCCATGTCGGCCGGACCGGCCTGGCTGGCAATCCTTGCAATCTGCTCGGGCTGATTGGGAAAATGCGACAGACGACCCATGCCGCCGCGCTCCAAGGTGATCCAGTCAGGGCGCAGGTAACCGAATTCGACGACGTGGCACTTTATGCCAAGGCGTCTGGCCACCTCTGCGGCGACGCGATGATAGGGCAGCTGGTCCGCATAATAGAGAATGTCCGTAATATTTTCCCGAACGATGAGATCGCTGAGATAATTCTCCCACTCGGATAACGGCCCTTTGAAATTTATAGCGCCGGACTTCATCCAGTACAGCCAGTCGCCAAGCGAAAAGTTGACGTGATGAGCCCGTACACCTTTTGCTTCGAAAGCATTCGCCAATTCTCGCCAGAACACTGACGGCGGACCTTGAAGCAACAACACGGCAGGCTGCCGGACTGAACTTGACATTACGCGACGCTTTCTGATCTGCCGGACCGGCTCTGGCGCGGTTGAGGGCAGTCATGTCCTGCATACATACCGACGTTCTGCCGTCGGAGAACCAAGGCTTTCAAATGGATTTGCGCATGGCCATACTAGAAAAAGGATGAAATTGAAATTGGCCAGGCGACTAAAACACCGTCAATGTCACGGTGCCACAATCACGCACACCGGGTTATAGACCACCGTTCATCCATGGGGTCGAGAGGGACCTCCGGTTGCCACAAGCCAGCGCATGGCTGATAAGGGCACGGACGACAAGCTGGCGTTTTGGATAGCTTATGGCGAATACGATCTTGTTCCTGCAGGGACCGGCTTCACCCTACCTGAAGTATGTGGCTGACAGTCTTCAGGCAAAAGGCTGGACAATTCGCAAATTGCATTTCTGCATGGGAGACGCCGTTTTATGGTGGCCGAAACCCGCCGACTGGTTCAAGAAGACACCAGCCGAATGGCCGGCATTTCTCCGACAATATATTCTTGACAATGGCGTGACTGACATGGCGATGCTCGGCGACGGCAGGACCCGCCACGCGGAAGCTGTGAAGGTCGGCCTCGCCCTTGGAATTCGGATCCACGTCTTCGAACACGGCTATCTGCGCCCCGACTGGTTGATGATCGAAACCCGCAGATCAACAGAGGGGGCACCCCGTCCATCGGCTGCCTTCGATGTCAAACACCTGACCGAAAAGGGAAATCCGGATCAGTCGCGAACGCAGCCGGTCTTTAGCCAGAGCTTTCTTGTCTCTTCTTTATATGATCTGGCTTTTCATGTGCCGAATGTGCTTCTGGGACGCCTCGTACATCCGCACTACAGGACCCACGGCCCGGTCCATCCATTCGTGGAATATGCCGGGTGGGTGAAGAAGGCTCTGAACCGGAATAGCCGCCGCCGCAAAGCCTCGCTTCTGCAAGCCCGCTATTTGGAAGAAACTCCCCGGTATTTTCTTTTCGCCTTGCAGCTGTTCGGGGATTACCAGATCCGCAACCATGCACCGGGTGGCAGCCTCTACAAGATTGTCGATGGCGCCATCAGATCATTCGCGCAGTTTGCGCCGCCCCATTGCAGGCTGCTGTTCAAGACCCATCCGCTCGACAACGGCCTTTACAACTGGTTGAGCAACATTGCTGCCGAGGCTCGCAAATATGGCATCGAAGACCGCGTTGACGTGATTGACGGTGGGAATCTCGACGCCTTGATCGATAAATCGCGCGGGGTAGTGACGGTCAATTCCACGGTCGGCATCACGGCGCTCCTCGCAAAGAAACCTGTTCTGGCCCTGGGTCAGGCGATATACGATCAGGAGGGACTGACACATCAGTCCAGCATGCGGGAATTCTGGATCTCTCCGCGAGGCCCGGAGCCCGGCCTTCCCGAAGCCTTCGCGGAGAAACTGATCGAGCTTACCCATTTTCGCGGCGGCTTCATCGGCAGGCCTGCCATGGAAGCCGGTGGGCGGAACATGGCGGACCGAATCGCGGCCAACGCCCTGAAAGCCCACCACGATCAGTTCGCCGGAGCTTCATCGTTTCGCTACGAAGATGAATTGTTCACCCTTTCCGATCCACAGAACAATCCTGATCCGGCTTGAAAAAACGGCTAAAATCGTGGATTTGGGGCGCTTCGGCATGTTTAAAATTTTCTTAATGAAATTATGCAAAATTGTCACACCGAGCGGGTTTACTAAAAAAGTGCGCTTCCTTCTCGTCATCGGCAATGTAAACCTGTAGAGAATTTGCGAACATTGCGGGGACTAGAGTTCGGGGATCTGGTTTGAGACAATCTAGAGTATGCAAACATCTGGCGACACTTGGACTTTGTCTGTCCGTGAGTGCATGCCAGCTGGTTCCGGGCCAGGGACCGCTTACCTCGGAAATCGTTGAAAACGCCGGCCGCTCCGCAAAGGAGCTTTCGCTTCCGCACGCGACGGTTTTCGGTTTGCTGACGATGGATAGCGACGCGGCACGAGTTCTCTCGCAGTACCGCGCCCGCACCCTGAGCACACGCTTCGGATTTGGAACCGGCAGGAGTTCCGCCGCCATCGGCGTTGGTGACCAGTTGAAGGTCACGATTTTCGAAGCCGGCAGCGACGGACTGTTTTCGACGACCGACACGAAACAGGTCTCCATTGATCTGGTGGTTCAGCCAGACGGCACCGGGGCTATTCCCTATGTCGGGGATGTTCGCTTTGCCGGTCGCACGCTGTCTCAGGCGCGTGCAACGATCAAAGCCGGGCTTGAAGGCAAGGCGGTCCAGCCTGACGTGATTGTCACCGCGGTTGGAACGGCATCGCGCACCGTCACCGTTTCGGGCGCTGTCAGAGCCGCAGGCCTTATCCCGCTCAGCCTCAATGGCAGCCAGATCGCCGAAGTCATTGCCAAGGCTGGCGGCAACGCCGCCGAGCCTTACGAGACCCAGGTTACGGTCATGCGCGGCAACAAGATCGCCCAGGTCCTCTATAGCTCGATCATCGAGAACTCGAGCGAGAATATTTACGTCTATCCTGGCGACCAGATATTCCTCACCCGCGATCCTCAGACCTTTACCGTTCTGGGCGAAGCCATTTCAAACAAGCGTATCGAATTCGGCTCACGCAGCCTGAACCTGGCCGAAGCCGTGGCGCTCGCCGGCGGCGGGTCCGACAATCGGGTCGATGCGAAGGGCTATTTCGTATACCGCTTCGAGCAACGTGAAGTGATGGAAGCCGTGCTTGGCAGGGAGAAGTTCCGTGAACTGCTCGCCAAGGGCATGGAGCCGGACGAGTTCAACCGCTACCCGATCGTCTATCAGTTCGACATGAGCAAGCCTGACAGCCTGTTCGTTGCGCAGAATTTCCGCATCAACAGCCGCGATGTGGTTTACCTGTCACGGCATCCGGTGGTCGACCTTGCGAAATTCGTGGCTGTGGTTCAGGGGCCGGTGTCTGTTGCCACCTCAATCCGGAACGTCGCAAGTCCGTGATCCGGGCCGGTATGGTGTCCGCGATAACGTGATGCAAAAAACCTAAAGCCATCAGCCTCTTACGGGCTCGCTAGGTCCTGCGAGGACTGAGCAACCGGAGAGCTGCAAGGACCCTTCGATCACGATGCGCTCCCGATCAAAGGGGCTGAGGTTGATGGCCGGGACATCGACCCTTCAGAATTGGGTTTAGGCGGCGACCTGATCGGGCGCCTCGTCGCCTTTCCCGTCAAAGGCTGCGGCGAGTGTGGATCTCACGCCTGACGGCCTTCAACGGAAAACTGGACGCGAGACCGCGCCATCAGAATTCCTCCCAGCTTTCATCGACCTTGAGCGCAGCATTGCCGTTGAAGGCATTGCTCACCTTCGCAGTCATCTGTCGCACCGGATTGGCTTCCGGCCGAGGCGCGGCGAGCTTCGCCACGGTTGCGGTCGAGCGACGGCTTTGCACCGCATCGCCGATCTTGAAATGTGACAGAAGCTCGAACAGGGCATTGGCTTCGTTGGCGAGGCCCGCCGCGGCCGCGGATGTCTCTTCCACCATGGCGGCGTTCTGCTGCGTGCCCTGATCGATCGTGTTGACAGCGGTATTGACTTCCTTGAGTCCCTTCGCCTGTTCGCGGGAAGCATCGACGATCGCGCTCACATTGCTGTCGACCTGGATGACCCGACCGACGATCTCGTCTAGGGCCTTGCCGGTTTCGCCGACGAGCGTGACACCGTTTTTGACATGGCTGTTGGAAGCGCCGATGAGATCCTTGATCTCCTTCGCGGCCTTGGCCGAACGCTGGGCAAGCTCGCGCACCTCTTGGGCGACGACGGCAAAGCCCTTGCCAGCCTCGCCTGCCCGGGCTGCTTCGACGCCGGCGTTCAGGGCCAGCAGGTTGGTCTGGAAAGCGATCTCGTCGATCACCCCGATGATATTGGCAATTTCCGCCGCAGAGGCTTCGATCTTGCCCATGGCCTCGACCGCCTGACGAACGATCTGGCCCGAACGCTCGGCATTTTCCTTGGTATCACGAACGAGTTGGCCCGCTTCGTGAGCCCGGCTGCTGGAATCGGAGACCGTGGTGGTAATCTGTTCGAGCGCCGCAGCGGTCTCTTCGACAGAAGCGGCCTGCTGTTCGGTGCGGCGGGAAAGATCATCGGAAGCGCTCCCGATCTCCCGCGATGCGGCGGCAATGGAGCCGGCATTGTCGGAGACGGATTCCATGGCGGAGCGGAGCTTCGAGGCGGCGCTGTTATAGTCCGTCCGGAGTTTTTCCAGCGACGGAAGGAAGGGATCGCCGAGCTGCTGGGTCAGATCGCCACCGGCGAGATCCTGCAGCGCGGAAGCCAGCTCGTCGACGTTCTCGACTCGCTTGGTGACATCGGTCGCGAACTTGACGACCCTGAAAACCTTGCCGCTCATGTCGAAGATCGGATTGTAAGAGGCCTGGATGTAGATCTTTCTGCCGCCGTTGCCGAGACGTGTGAACTCGTCGGCAATGAACTCCCCTCCCGCCAACTGGCTCCAGAAGCGACGATAGTCCTCGCTCTTGGTGTAGGCAGGGTCGCAAAACATCGAGTGATGCTTGCCCTTGATCTCCGAAAGCTCGTAACCGAGCGTCTTGAGGAAATTCTCGTTGGCGTCGAGAATTTCGCCGGTGGGCGTGAATTCGATAATCGCCTGGGCGCGCGACAGAGCATTGAGCTTGCCGGCATCCTCGGCGTTCTTGAGCTTCTGGGCAGTAATATCAGTCGCGAACTTTACGACCTTGTAGGGTTTCCCGCCCTTGAAAACAGGATTGTAGGACGCCTCGATCCAGATTTCCCCTCCACCCTTTGCGATGCGCTTGTATTGACGCTGATCGAACTTTCCGGAAGCCAGATCGCTCCAGAACTGACGATACGCCTCGCTGGCAGCCTCGCTCGGTTCGACAAACATCCGGTGATGCTGACCGACGATTTCGCTGAGCTCGTAACCGAGCGCGGCGCAGAAATTCGCGTTGGCCGTGAGAATGTTTCCCTTCAGATCGAACTCAATGACCGCTTGCGACGTGCTCACTGCGGCGAGGACGGCGCTGGCATCGGACGAGAAACCAAAAGACATAATACCCATCATACGCTCCATGTCTGCCGAGGATGCGTCCGGACATCGGGGACTTTTGGACTTTCGACCGCGGCACTGTGTTCAACGTCAAGCCGGCGGATCGCTGTGAGTAACGATCTGCCGGCTCTTGACCCCCATTTCTAGAGGTGAGTTTGAAACAAACCGTTAAAAGCGCCGATCACAATTGAGCAATCGCCCACTTAATGGGCATTTTGCTCATTTTCATGCACTTGAATCGCCAAAATGCGAGCCCCGGTTACCCTGTCAAAGGCAGCCGGAGCCAGAATGTATGCGCCGATTTGAGTATCGTTGGGGACGAGGGCAGGCCCCTAAGTGATCAGCCCGCGGCGGATTGCCTCGGCAATCGCATGAACGCGGTTGTCCGCCTGGAGCTTGCGGATAGCGGTCTTGATGTAGCTGTTGACCGTGTCCGGCGTATAGCTGCTGGATGCGGAGATCTCGTCTGTCGTCTTCCCCAGACTGGCAAGCCGCAGACAGATGATCTCACCCTCGCTCAGCTTGAGCGTCTGCGCCGAAAACTTGTCCATGATGGCGTGCGTAAGAACGCGATGCATGGTTTCGGCGACTTCACCGAGAAAGTCGATTTCCTCGCGCGAAAAGGGCGTCGCACGCGCAAAGACAACCGCCCCGAACACAACCTCTCCACGCTTGAGGGGGAAAAGCGTGCGGTTCAAGACGCCGAACGTCCTGGCGAGGTATTGCAGCCTCTGGGGCGGCGGCGTTTTGGCATAGACCTCTTCCTCGATGACGACCGACTGGGCCGACAAAGACGCCTTGACGAAAGGATCGCTCTTCAAGAGGTCATCGCCGTAATAGGCGTCGAGAAAGGCCGGTGGGACATCGCTGTCGATCGAATGTCCGCTTCCGAAGCGGTATCCATCGAGATCCAGCCCGGACACCGCAAAGAAATCGAACGGGACCGCCTTCCTCAGCCTCTCGACAAACGGATGTGCAACCACCTGCCTGCGGGTGGGCAGAGATTGCAAATCGGGCGCTTCTTCGAGTGGATTGGCAAGATCAAGGGCACGAGAAAACGGCAATCGTGTATCTCCAAACCGGAACAGATGTCAGTTTCTGGAGGTTAATTCCTAATAATTCGTAAATTCCGAATGGGTGTGGAGGGAAGCAGGCCCGACCGCCCCGCCGTCTGCACTCCGACAGACTGGAAGGCGCGGTCTTCCTCAAGGCTTTATTGCCGGATGCTTCCCAGCCTTGAGCGGCATTTGCGCGAACCAGAAACCAAACACGCAGGACGAAATGATCCGGAAAGCCGAGAATTCGAAACTTGGGTTCTTGGCCGGATAACAGCATAGCCCCCTCAATCTGATCACTTCGGATCGAACCCCGAGCCTTTCAGTCTTTCCATGGCATCGAGACACTGTTCATCCGTGGGGGTGGGATTGTAGCGCACATGCGCAGACGTCAGGACAGCCTGAATGAGCTGGACATCATTGGTATCGGCGCTTGCCATCAGTGATCCCAACAGGGAGTACATGCTGTCGCAGGCCTTATCCGTTTCAGGCGAACCGGCCGGCGCTGCTTTCTTTGTGTCAGCAACGGCACTCGGGCCTGACCCCGGCGCGAGCCCGCCTTCCTTGCGGGTCATCATGTAGTAGATTCCCTCGCCTTGGTTCGATGCCCCATCGCGGATCGAAAAGAGCCCGAGGCTCAGCGTTTTCCGGTTGCTGGACGGAATAACGACCGTCCTGTATTCCCTGAGGATCCCTTCGTCTGAATCCTTGAGAGAACTCACGCCTTCGTAGCGGTCTTTCCCTCCCGCCTTGGCAGGCAGGTTGAAACGCCACAGATACTGCTTTCGCTTGCCGCCGCCGTTGACGATCTTGCACAGATCGTTGCTCGTGTTGGAAGGGCAACCGCCATCGAAGGCGAGTATCTGCAGTGTACCCGAAAGAGCGTCATCGGCGGTATCGATCTGCATTTCGACGGTGAAACTCTTCTCCGGCGTCTGGCCTGCGGTCCAGGACCAGACACCATCGAGCCTGCCGGAGAGCGGCTGGCTCCCGGCTGCACTTGCAAGCAGGCGATCGAGTTCGGTCACGGTTTGTCGACAAACGGCTTCATCTTTAGTCAACCGACCCGGATATCCGACCGTATCGAGAAGATCGGCGATAGCAGGGTACTGCGCGGCCTCGTTAGGGTGCTCGAAGATCCATCTTTCCAGCCGGAAACATTCGGTCCTGTCGGCACCACCCACGGCAACCTCCGGACGCTTCGGGCGATACGGCGCGTCCACCTCCGGCGGGATCTGCACGTGCTCATAGACTTGTTCGGTGGCACGCTGAATGCCTGAAAGCTCGAAATTTTCGTCTGTCAGCAGTTTGGGTTTATCGGACGACTTGCGAAACCCGATATAGAAGACATGGCCAAATTTGACCGTACCCGGCGTGAGAAGCACCATGCGTTTTTCGCCGGCAAGCAGATAGGTATGCGGCACAAGGGGTGCGAATTGCCCTTCGTGGAGAACATCAAGCATACGCTGCCCCGCACCGACATAATCGGGGACCGTCTGGCCATTGAGCGTCGGGTCGCGTGTAAAACCGTTGTCCGATCCGAAGATCAGGTTGTCCCAATCCGAAGCGGGGGGAGAAAGCGGTGGCCCAAGCGTGAAGGAAATGAGCTGTCCTCGCTGCGCTCGCCCTCTGCAGCCAATTTCCAGGCAGGCCAGCTCGACACGACCCGACATGTCGATGTCTCCCTGTACCCTTGAGACCGGGTCTCCGAAATCATCCAGATAAAGCGGCGTATCCTGCACATAGACCACGCCGTCCTCGATCTTCTTGTCCTTGTTTTTCAGGTAAGCGTCGAATTCATCGAGCTTCTTCTGGGCGTCGGCGCGGGTGTCGAAACCGAGCCAGGCCAGCATTTCCGCTTCGGTGAAGATCAAGCCATCGTCGTAGCAGCGGTTTTCGCCGGCCGCGCAGGCCAGAAGCGCCCGCTCCCGCTGATCCCCCTCGGGCGGCGGGCCATTGGTCCAGATATTGCGATAGTCGGTGCGCGCTTGGCCCTCGCTCGTGTATCCAAGCACCGTCCGCGCCATTTCGGGCGTGATGTCCTTGTTCGCGCAGAGATCATAGCCCGCCGCGCAACCCAGCATGTTCTTTTCCATCAGGTTGGCGTTTTCAATTTTCGACGGCTCTTGCGCGGCTGAAGGCGCCGGGTTGGCCATTGCAAGAACGGCAACAAGGATAAGGCAGCGCGCAAGTGCTTTCACAAAACGTTCAGAGCCCATGTCGAGATCTCCCTAAACTGCAAGTCGCAGGACAGGCGCCTGAACGCGGCACGCCGGGATGCGTATTGAGCCGGGTCTGAGGGACCATCCACCCCGCATCTGTAAACGCTCGTCAATCTCGGATAGTCGGCCGTGCGGATCATGAGGGACCGGTTTCTCGCGGCCATGCGCACACGCCGTGAGAATTTCAGGCATGTGAAAATAGAAGCATCTGCCACTCTCTTCGAACGCCGAAGCGGCTCGTCGAGGCATATCTGCGGTGTTCGGTACGCCTGCCTTGGCAGCCCCGGCCAGAGCACGTTTCGCAAGCAAGACTGACATGGCTTACCTTCCTTTGCCCGAGGATTAAGAGTGGCAAAGAGCAGGCTAACCGGCATCCAGTTGAACAGGCATCACTCAGATGAATGACTTGCCGGTCATGAAAACGGGATCCGTTTGCATTCCGAAACGGATGGGCTTGGTGTTCTGAGAGGCTTTTGGATTTCGTTTGCAGGATTCGAGGCTGCGACCCGCTGAATCGTCAGTAATTTGCACGGGGCGCGTTCCGCGAGGATTTCAGGTTATGGGCCTGAACGCGGCTAAGCCCCGGCGTGGTGCGCGTAGGCCTGATTGCGCGGAGACTTATGACTCACTCGCGCACTTATTCCGCAATACTGCTTAATGCACCCCGGACAAGTGATGCCGCCGCGCCAAACGCGGCGGCTTCTTTCATCAGGCGGCCTTCGAGGCGGCTTCGGTTTCGTCCCACTTGAGAACTTCAGCCAGTTCCTTGTCGATCGCTTCGGCCTGGGCGGCAGAAGTCGCTGGCATCGGCATGCGCGGCTGGCCACTCGCAACACCCTGCTTGGCAAGGCAGTATTTCACGTTGGCCGGAAGATTGTCGGCGAAGATGGCATTCCAGAAGCGCAGGAGCGCCTTGTGGATTTCCTGCGCCTTGGCGTGATCACCGGCCTGAACCGCATTCCAAAGGGTCACGCATACGCCTGGCACAGCTGCCGGGTTGGCTGCGATTGTGCCATGCGCGCCGATTGCAAAGGACGGATAAAGCAGGGCGTCGACGGCGGTGAAGACCAGCTTGTCCTTCGGTGCGGAAATCAGCAGGTCGGCCATAAGTTTGAGATCACCCGCGCTCTGCTTGACGCCGATAACGCCCGGCAGACCGGTCATGATTCGCACCAAGAGCTTCGGGCTGAGATAATTCCACGGAACGACATTGTAGATGATGATCGGAATATCGGTTTCCTTGGTCAGCCGCTCGAAATGCGCGTAGGTCGCATCCTCGTCGGGCTTGAAGACATAGTGAACCGGGGTGATCTGCAGCGCGGCCACTTTGAATTTTCCAACGGCCTTGGCTTTCTCCGCAGCGTCGCGGGTGCTGTTGGCGATGATGCCTGCGACGACAGGAATGCGGCCATCGACCTCCTCGGTGGCGATTTCGATCGAGCGGGCCAGTTCCTCCGTGGAGAGCGTGTGGCCTTCGCCGGTGCTGCCACCGAGGCAGATGCCGTGCACCTGCTTGCGCAGCATGAAGCGGATATTCTCGCGCAGAGCGGCCTCGTCCATGGTTTCATCGTCCTTGAAGGGCGTGACGAGCGGAGGAATGATACCTCGGAGTGTTTGGGACATTTCAGTTTCCTTCGTTGCTATTGGGCTTGACCCGTCGTGCCTTAGCGGTCTTTGCCGTAGAGGCTGGCGTCCCCGCACCGTTTGAGCGCGGGGACGAATATCTTGATCAGTTGGCGGCCTTCTCAGCGGTGCCGAGTGCGGTCATTACCCGCTGGGTCTGTTCTTCATGCTGCTTGGTGAAGGCGGTGAAATCTTCGGTGCCGAGCCAGACGGCGCCGAAGCCCCGCTCTTTCACGCCTTCCTGGAAGCGTTCAGCGTTGAATGCCTCGTGGGCGACGGCTTCGATCCTGGCGACCAGTTCGGGGTCCATTCCGGCGGGGCCGGCAAGACCGCGCCAGGTTCCGCCGGTTACGTCCTTGCCGGTCTCTTCCTTGGCGGTCGGTACGTCCGGATACTTTTCCAGCCGCTCGGAGCTCAAGACACCTACCGTCTTGACCAGACCCGCGGAAGCGAGGGAGTCGGTCTCCGGAATTGAGCACAGAACGACGTCCATGCCGCCCGAGACCAGTTCCTGCAGACCTGCAGCCGATCCCTGAGCAGGGATGAGATTGAGCCTGGTCACGTCGATACCCTCATCGAGCATCAGCGACACGAAGGGAATATCCCAGCTAGCGCTGCAGGTGCCGCCGCATGAAATCTTGAGGCTCGACGGATCCGCCTTCAGCGCATCGATGATGTCGTTGAGCGATTTCAGCTCGGAATCGCTGGCGACGTGAACAGCCGCCGGATCGGCATTGAACTGCGCAATCGGCGTGAAACTGTCGCTGGTGAAGTCCGCCTGCCCGAGCAGCTTGAACTGGGCGAAGGGAGAAAGCTGACCGAGCGTGTAGCCGTCGGGATCGGAGGTGCTGTAGGTGGTGTAGCCGACGATGCCGCCGCCCTGGGCCTGGTTGACCACATTGAACGACTGGCCCGTCGCCTCTTCCATTTCACGCGCCAGAAGCCGCATTGTGTAATCGCTGCCCCCGCCGGCGCCGGCCACGGCGATCAGCGTCACCGGACGTTCGGGCCATTCGGCGAAGGCCGGGCCTGCCGCCGCGAAAAAGGCCCCGGTCGCCAGGGTTGTCACGAGTCTCGAGAGAATGGTCATGCTTTCCTCCATGTTCCGCATTGCGGGATAGTGCGTGATTTTTGTGCATGAGTACCTTATTCACGGATACGCTTGGTCGCAAGTGCTCAGAAAGCTATTTTCGGAATAAGATTTTAAGTTTTTACTGTGAATTCCGTTTATCAGATGTCGGCGCGCGCCACTTCCAGCCTGGCTTGTCGTTAGTTGGTACGACGATTTTCCGGGACTGCTGCTGTATCGGCAGGAGGCGGCGTGAGTTCCACCTGTCGATGACCGCTGAAGGACTTGATTCCAATCGCCGCGAGCCAGACGAGAATGGTGAAGGCTCCAATCGTCCCGCCAATGGGCCGCTCGAAGAAGATCAACAGATCGCCCTGCGACTTCAGCATAGTCGTCATGAAGGTTTGCTCGATAAGAGGCCCGAGAATGAGACCGAGAATAGCCGGCGCCAACGGGATTTCGTTGATCTCCATGAGATAACCGAGCACCCCGAAGAGCGCGACGAGGCCAACGGCGAACAGCGTGTTCTCAACCGAGAAGGCGCCGAGAATGCAGAACAGCAGGATGACCGGCGAGACGTAGCTGGTCGGCAGTTTGAGGATGAGGCCGAAGGCCCGGATACACAAAATGCCGAGAGGAACCATCAGCAGGTTGGCGATGAAGAAAATCGCGAAGATCGTGTAGATCACATCCGGATTGTTGAGAAAGAGCGTCGGCCCGGGATTGATGCCCTTGATGAACATCACGCTGATGACGATGGCCGTAATAGCGTCGCCGGGAATGCCGAAGACCGTCGCGGGAATATAGGCACCGCCGAGAGAGGCGTTGTTGGCAGCACTCGCCGACATGATGCGTTCAACCGCGCCATCGTCATCGTCCTTGCGGCCGATGCGTGATCCGCGGCGGGCGATGGCGTAGGAAATCCATGCGGCGATATCCGAGCCCGCGCCAGGAAGCGCACCGACGACAGTTCCGATCAAACCGCCACGCAGGATACCGACCTTATGTGGCAGGAGCCTTGCCCCGATGGTGGAGAAAATCGGCCCCATGCGATGCGTGTCCGCATGTCCGTGAAACTCGGAATTTGCGTTCCGCATCAACTCCGAAATTGCGAAAAGGCCGATCAACACGGGGATCAGGCCCAGTCCACCCATCAGGTTGGACGATCCAAACGTGAAGCGGGGGATGCCGGAGGTGGGATCCATGCCGATCGTCGCAAGCGTCAGCCCGAGAAAGAGCGAGGCAAGCCCTTTGGGAAGCGAGGGTCCGGCGACAAAAGTTGCGCAGGACAAGCCGAGCACGCCCAGCCAGAAATACTCGACGCTCGAGAAGGAGAGCGCGATGCGTGCCAGTGAAGGCGCCGCCAACGTGAGGATGACAGCACTGAACAACCCGCCGGCTGCTGATGCAAACAATCCCGCCCCGAGCGCCATCACCGTTTTGCCCTTGCGGGTAAGAGCATGAGCGTCGTCAGTATAAGCGGCAGACGCCGGGGTCCCAGGCATGCGCAGAAGCGCGCCCGGAATGTCACCGGCGAAAATCGCCATCGCAGAAGCCGTGACGATGGAAGCAATAGCCGGCAGCGGCTCCATGAAGATGATGAAGGGGACCAGAAGCGCGCTTGCCATCAACGCGGTCAGACCTGGAACTGCGCCGATGAAAAGGCCGTAGAAAGCGGAGGCGAGGATCACCAACAGCAGGTAAGGATCGGCAAGCTGGCCGAGGATTGCGAGCGGACTTACCATATTAGCCATCCGGAGATTGAAGTGAGAGGACCCCACGGCAGCGGCACATGAAGGAGGGACGCAAAGGCGATATTCGTGGCAACCGCAACCAACAGACCGGCCACGAAAGCCTTGAACAGATGAATACCACCAGCCGCCATTGCGGCTGTCAGAGTAAGCGTCGCAGTGGCAAGAAAGCCAAGCGCGTCAACAGCCAAGACGTAAAACAGAATGGAGGCCGGGAAAATCCAGAAGCGGAGCGCCATGTGGGCGTTTCTTGTCCAGTCCGGCAGCATGACGACCGGCATGGAGCGGAGGTTACGCCCCCCCTGCAATGCGATCACAACACCCACCAAGGACATGCCGCATCCGACCAGCAGCGGAAAGAACCCCGGCCCGTAGTTCAGATTGCGTGGCGCGACGAGTGTCGTCGAATAGACCGCCACACAAAGACCGAGTGCCAAAATCACCAGGCCAATAATGATGTCATGAACTTTCATGAAGTAACCCGTTTAAAAAAGGCCGGCAGCCCGAAAGGGCGGACCGCCGACGCCTTTATTTTCCGTAGCCGAGCGCACTCATCACGCGCGCGGTATCCGCCTCATGTTGCTCCATCAAGGCCTTGAGTTGAGCGGAATCCAGCCATTTGAGGCCGAAGCCGGCGGTTGACATCGCGGCGCGGAAATCCTCGGAGTCCACCGCCTTGCGGATTGCCTCCTGCCAAGCCGTAACGGTTTTCGCCGGCATTCCTGCCGGACCGCCGATAGCCCGCCATGTGCCGCCGTCAACCGGATGGCCAATGGTATCGCCGGCGAGCGGGACATCCTCGAAACCGGCCACCGGCTCGGGGCTCAATACCGCCAACGCGCGAACCTGACCGGCTTGCATCAGCGAGGAGGCTTCCGGCAGTGAGGCCGTCTGGAAATCCACGCCGCCTGACGAAAGTTCAGTCAGCCCGCTCGCCGCTCCCTGCCCGGGGATCCAGTTGATCTTGGCGACGTCGATGCCATAGTCGAGCATCATGCCTGCAACGGGGATGTCCCAGACGCTGCCGCATCCGCCACTGCAATGAACAGTGAAGCTGGACGGGTCCGCCTTCAGAGCGTCGAGCGCGGACTTCAGATCGGCAAAGGGGGAATTCTCGGCAACGAGCAAAGAGGATGAATCGCCGTTAAAATTGGCAATGGGCGTAAAGTCAGAGCCCTTGAAGTCAGCCTGCCCGGTGAACTTGTAGCCCGCATAAGGGAAGAGAAGACCGACTGTGTAGCCATCAGCCTTAGCGCTGCGAATGGTGGTCAGACCGACCACACCTCCGCCCTGCCCTTGATTGATGATGGTAATCGGTTGGCCGAACTCGGTTTCTAGCTGCCGCGCCAGCATGCGTGTCGTCGTATCGCCGCCGCCACCCGCGCCGGCCGGCACCACGATCGTCAGCGGACGCGTGGGAAAATCGTCGGCGAGCGCGAGGCCGGCAAAGCCGACCACAAAAACAGCGGACGTGAGTATACGGAAAGTGCCCATCGATCTCCTCCAAATCTCAGGTTGGCCCAAAGGATTAAAGAGGGATACTTTCCAAGTCAATCCCGAATAACGGGATAAGGAAAAAAATCCGCTGGCACTAAGCCTGCTTCTATCGACGTCCGTTCCAGCCAAGCTCCCGGGAAATCTGGTCCGCCGTCTGCATCACCGTTGACGCCAGACCTGAAACACGGGCAAGCGGCATCCTCTCTGTCGGTCCGGAAACACTGACCGATGCGAAAACCTGGCCGCGAGAATCGCGAATAGGCGCGCCAACGCAACGCACCCCGATCTCGTTCTCCTCGTCATCGATTGAATAGCCGCGCTCACGAACACTCCTGAAGTCCTCAAGAAGCGCATCGAGCGTAGTGATGGTTTTTGCGGTCCGCGGCTGCAGCCCCTCCTCCGCGGCAATCCTGCGGATGAGGTCCTCTCGCTGGAAGGCCAGAAATGCCTTGCCCACACTCGTACAATAGGTTGGCGCCGCTTCGATCGTCGTCAGCGTCGTCAGGCGAGTTTCGCCCATCTCCTCGCGCTCGATACAGACCATCTGACTGCCATCAAACATGTGCAAATGCACAATCTCGCCGGTTATTTGATGAAGATTGATGACATGCGGCCTCGCGTGACGGTTGAGATCGAGATTGGCGAGTACCACACTGCCATAATAGAACATCTTCAGCCCAAGCCGATAATCATGCCGTCGGCCATCCTGGTCGATAAGCCCGATGTCGCGCAGCGATGCAACGATGCGGTGAATCGTGGTGCGCGGCATGCCCGTCATCTCGACAAGGTCCGCGATCGACAGGCTCCCGTTAGCCCGGGTGAAACAGTCGAGAACCGCCGACATTTTGTAGAATGACTTCGCGCCGCCGTCCCGGCCCGTCTCTACTTCAACCTCTTCGACTGGCGTCTTCTCGCTATTGCTGTCCATTACCGCTTTCAGCTCCCGTCCGTCTTTTGGATACAGCTTTAACAGTGCCATTTCGCTGAGAAATTGGCCAGTGCTGCACCACCGCCATCCACATAGCAGATTTTGAATCAGCTCGACACATTTCCTGAACACAATACGGAATGCGCGAAACACAGTTGACCATCATTTTTATTAATGGCACAAAACGCCACTTTAATAAGTTTAATCCCATTATTCGGGATAAGAATCCAGGAGGAGGCAATTATGAAGAAGCTCGTCAATGAGCCGAGGGCGGCGGTTCGTGAAATGCTGGAGGGGCAAGTCGACGTATCCCCTCATCTTGCACTCCTCTCCGACGAGAACGTCGTCGTGCGGAACAATCTACCGGCACCGGCCGACCGCAAAGTCGCGGTCATCTCCGGTGGCGGGAGCGGCCACGAGCCCGCTCACGCCGGCTACGTCGGAACGGGAATGCTGACGGCCGCCGTTGCCGGAGACGTCTTCACCTCCCCAAGCGTCGATGCCGTGCTCGCCGCCATACTGGCCGTCGCCGGCCCCGCCGGCGCGCTTTTGATCATCAAGAACTATACCGGCGACCGGCTGAATTTCGCCTTGGCCGCCGAGCTTGCCCGCAAGGAGGGCGTCCCGACCGAAATCGTCGTTGTCGCCGACGACGTCGCACTGCGGGAACTGGTTGCACGGGAGCGCAGCCGCGGAATCGCGGGAACCGTTCTGGTGCACAAGATTGCCGGAGCAGCGGCTGAAAACGGCCTGCCTCTTGCCGAAGTCGCACGCCTCGCCCGTTCGGCGGCAGAGGATGTGGCAACCATGGGAATTGCACTCGGTGCATGCACGGTGCCGGCCGCCGGCAAGCCAAGCTTCGAACTCGGCGAGGATGAGATCGAATTCGGCCTCGGTATTCACGGCGAAAAGGGAATCCGTCGCGCCACGATTGATAGCGCCGACGCAATTGTCAGCGAAATTGTCGAAACCCTGCTGAAGGACATGACACCTCAAAAAACCGGCAATGTCGCCGTGATGGTCAACGGCCTCGGCGCCACACCGCCGATGGAACTTTCCATTGTCGCGCGCAAGGCTTTGTCAGTGTTGCGCGCCCGTGGATGCCGGGTTTCGAAAGCCTGGGTCGGCAACTTCATGACGGCGCTCGAAATGCCGGGCTGTTCGATCTCGCTTCTTCCGCTCACCGAAGACCGGATCGCGCTGCTCGACACAGCGTCCGCGGCATCTGCTTGGCCCGGGCCGGGTAACATCGCCGATCAGCGTAACGTCCTCCCCGTTGCGCGGCCGGCAATGACAACCGAAACGGTTACATCCGTGCCCGGGCCGCTCTCTCCGCTGTTGCGGCAAGTGGTGCTCGCAGTGGCGGAAGCGCTCGAGACGGCCGAGAGCCGCCTGACAGAACTCGACAGCCTTGCCGGCGACGGCGATCTCGGCGCCAGCATGGAGCGCGGCGCCATGGCGCTGCGCGCACTGCCAGCCAGTGCCTATGCCAATCCCGAAACGCTGTTTGTTGCCGCCGCCAATACATTGCGTCGGACAATCGCGGGCAGCTCCGGCCCCTTCTATGCCGCAGCCCTCATGCGCGCAGCGCACAGCCTTGCCGGAATGGATGCACCTGACGCCTCCGATTGGGACAAAGCTTTTGCCGGAGCCGTGAACTCGGTTCCTGACATCGGTGGAGCAAAGCGCGGAGACCGGACGATGTACGACGCTCTGGCCGCCGCGCTCGACGCATGGCGCGACGCCAGAAACGAAGGGCGTTCCGGGACGGATGCCTGGCAGGCCGCAGCAACTGCTGCGCGCGAGGCGGCCAACGCTACCGCCGACATGCGTCCGAAGCTCGGACGGGCAAGCTATCTCGGCGATCGCGCCTTGGGCAATCCGGACGGCGGCGCCGTTGCGGTCGCCATCTGGATGGAGGCAATCGCCGGCCAGATCGGCGGCTCCGAGCCAATCCGCGCCAAAGCCTGACGACCGCAAGGAAAGTCTAAATGCGCGCCGGATGAGGAGTCGGCGAGCGCGGAGGATTCAACTGATCCGCTTACTGGATCTTCATGCAAACGGGAGGAGAAACCCAATGAAATCTTACGTGATCGCGATAGCCGCCTCGGCTGCGCTCTTTCTAGCTGGCTCTGCCAGCGCACAGGAATACACGCTCAAATATTCATTTGCAGACGTTGATCAGCCGACTGAAAATGCGGCGGCGGCCCACGCTTATGTCTTCAAGGATACGCTCGAGCGACTGAGCGGCGGCCGGATGAAAGTCGATCTGTTTCCGAACGGCCAACTTGGCGACGCCAAATCGATGGCACAGCAGATCCGGCGCGGCACGATCGGCGTGGCGAGCTTCTCTTCCGGTGTCTTTGCATCCCTCTACTACCCGAAGCTCGGCGTTCTGGATCTGCCCTTCCTCTACCGTACACGCGCCGAGACGGTCGATGCGCTGGCGGTCGACAGCGATTACATGAAGAAAATGGTCGATGACATCGCCGCCGAAACTGGCGTGCGCATTCTCGGCTTCGAACCCTATGGCTTCCGCAACTTCACCACCGCCTCCAAGGAAGTCCGTGAGCCGGCCGACCTTGCCGGTCTCAAGATGCGGACGCAGGAAATCGTTCCGCACCAGGAAATGATGCGCGCGCTCGGCGCCACGCCAACTCCCATTCCCTTCATGGAGCTTTACTCCAGTCTGCAGACCGGGGTGGTCGATGGGCAGGAAAATCCTCTCGCCACCATCCTTCAGCAGAAGTTCTACCAGGTGCAGAAGAACCTGACCCTGTCCGGGCATCTGATGACCGTGGCCGGCATCTTCGTCAACGAAGAACGGTTCCAGAGCCTCCCCGACGACCTCAAGGATGCCGTGGTGGAAGCCAACCGGGAAGCCTCGCTCGCCTATGCCGGCATCGGCGCCGTTCAGGACGTGGTTGCTCTCAAGAAGCTTCAGGACGAAGGCATGCAGATCTACGCGCCGACGGCTGAACAGATCAAGAAATTCCGCGAGACAACCTCCCCGGCCGTTCGAAGCTGGGCCGAAGCTGAGTATGGCAAGGATTTCGTCGACGGCTTCTTCGCCCATCTGCAGGAAACGTCCCAGAAGGAAACTGCCGAATAGGCGTCCGACACAAGGCCGGCAGGGTTTTCCTGCCGGTCGGTCCCTTCGCGAAGGAAGCGACATGAAAGCCTTTCTTTCCACTTACGGCGTCGTCGACAGGATCGTCTTTCGGATCAACGTTTTTGTCGTTGCCGCCATTTTGTCCGTGATGTCGGGCATTGTCTTCTACGGTGTGATCGCACGTTATCTTTTCAATGCGCCGCTGTTCTGGGGCGAAGAGACTGCGCGTTTCCTGATGTTCTTCCTGGTGCTGACCGGTAGTGCGCTGGGTCTGCGTCTGTCCCAGCATCCGCGACTGACCATGTTTGTCGACCTGTTTCCTGAACACCATCGCAGAAAGATGATCTTTCTGGGCGATGCAATCGTCTTCGGCACTATTCTCGTCATCCTTATACAGGGAACCGAACTGGCGATTGATGAGGGGATCATGCGCACGCCGGCACTGCGGGTCTCCTATTTCTGGATATATCTGGCCTATCCCATCGGCGCGATTCTGGGGCTGATGCAGCTCATCGGCGCCTATTTCGCACCCCGGCTTGCCGACTCCGTCAACGATGGCGCAGAGGAAACTGCGTGATGATCTCCCCCCTCGCCCTTCTGTTGATTTCGTTTTTCGCCATGATGGTTGTCGGCGTACCGCTGTCTTTCGCCATGCTGGCAAGCACCATCATCTACTTTTTCTACGTCGGAGAGCCGCTTTATCTGGTGGTTCAGCAGTTCTTCATCGGTATCGACAGCTTCACGCTGCTGGCGATTCCCTTCTTCATGCTGGCCGGGGACCTGATGGTCGTATCCGGAACGGCGGAGAAGATGCTGACCTTTTCCAATGCGGTCGTCGGTCGTTTCAAGGGCGGCGTCGGCTATGTGACGATCGTCTCCAGCATGCTTTTCGGTGGTTGCTCGGGTTCGGCAATTTCCGAAATTGCGGGCCTCGGGCGCATGCAGGTGCGGATGATGGAACGCGGCGGTTTCGCCAAGCCCTTCGCCACCGCACTTGCGGTTTCCGCCTCGATCAAGGGCGCGATCATCCCGCCTAGCATCCCGATGGTGCTGGTGGGCGCGATCACTGGAACTTCGATCGGCGGCCTTCTCGTCGGCGGTGCAGTCCCCGGCGTTCTCGTCGCCGTTGCCATGGCCGTCGTCGTCGTGCTCACCTCGCGCACAATGAAGCGGGCTCGCGAAGAGCGGCTGACGCTGGGCGCCTTCCTGCGCATTCTTTTGCAATCCCTCCCTTTCCTGGCAATGCCTTTCATCATTCTCGGCGGTATCCTGAGCGGTGTCTTTACCCCCACCGAGGCGTCCGCCGCCGCCGTCGCCTACGGGCTTCTCCTGTTGGTGGCCAGCAAACGCGGCGCGATCGAATGGAAGACACTCGGACTGCTTTTCATGCGCAGCGGTACGCTCGCAGCCGTCGTCCTTCTTCTCTCCGGAGCATCCGCGGTCTTCTCCTGGGTGCTGGCGGCGGAAAAGGTCCCTGAGCTCATCGCCGGCACGCTGTTCGGTATCACCGACAACAAGTATGTGATCCTGCTCATCATCAACATTTTCCTGTTGCTCTGGGGTATGGTGATGGACATGCTGCCGGCCATTTTCATCATCGTGCCGATGTTGATGCCTCTCGCCGTCAAGCTCGGCATCGATCCGGTACATTTCGGCGTCGTCGTGGTCTTCAATCTCGTTATCGGTCTCATCACGCCACCCTATGGCGCGGCTCTGTTCACCGGATCGATTGTCACAGGAGTCCCTCTCGAGCGTGTGGTGCGCAGCATGTGGCCCTTCCTCGTTGCAGCAATCACGGTTCTGATGATCATCACCTACATACCGCAGACCGTGCTGGTCCTGCCGGATCTCTTCGGGCTCAACTGAGAAAGAGAAAACGCCATGGACATGACGAACGATGTCGCTCGCAGCATCACGACGCTGCCTTCCGAGCTCACAGCCGAACTCGCCGGTCTCGTAGGAGACAGAGTATCGGCCGCACCGTCCGACCTCTACGTCCGCGGAAAAGGCGAGTGCTACCATCCTTCCTTCCCGCCGGACATCATCTGCTTTCCGGCGACAACAGAGGAGGTTGCGGCCGTTGTGCGGCTTGCGCGCCGCAATCAGCTACCCGTCGTGGCATTCGGCGCGGGGACCTCGCTCGAGGGGCACACCGCAGCGCTTAAGGGCGGCATCTGCATCGATCTTTCCCGCATGAACCATATCGTGGAGGTTAGGCCGGAGGACATGGACGTCACGGTTGAGGCCGGCGTCACCCGCAAGCAGCTAAATGCATATATCCGGGACACCGGCCTGTTCTTCCCCGTCGATCCGGGAGCGGATGCAACACTCGGCGGCATGGCGTCGACGCGGGCGTCCGGCACCAACGCGGTTCGTTACGGAACGATGCGAGAGAACGTTGTGTCGCTGACTGTCGTTCTTCCGGACGGCTCGATCGTCAAGACTGCCAACCGCGCCCGCAAATCCTCCGCCGGCTATGACCTGACCCGGCTCTTTGTCGGTTCAGAAGGGACGCTCGGCATCATCACCGAAGTGACAGTGAAGCTCCACGGAATCCCCGAGGCGGTCACGGCTGCCGTCTGCAGCTTTCCCGATGCGAAATCGGCGGTGACCGCGGCAATCGAAACAATCCAGTGCGGCATTCCGGTGGCGCGTGTCGAATTCGTCGATGCTGTTGGCATGGAGGCCGTCAACCGTTTCGCAAATCTCGATTATCCCGTCGCACCCGCTCTCTTCTTCGAATTCCACGGCTCGCCCAGTGCTGTCGAGGAACAGGCCGAGCGGGCCGGCGAAATTGCACTCGGCAATGACGGTTCCGGCTTTGCGTGGGCCGTGACGCCGGAAGAGCGCAGCAAACTCTGGCAAGCCCGGCATGATTTCCACTACGCGATCATGGCATTGCGGCCGGGCTCCAAAATCTGGGGCACCGACGTCTGCGTGCCGATATCGAAGCTTCCCGAATGCATCGCCTTCGCCCAGGAGGATGCCGCACAAGCCCCCTTCCCCGTCAGCTCGCTGGGTCACGTCGGGGACGGCAATTTTCACATGAGCTACGTGATCGATCCGGACGATGAAGGCGAACGCGCGATGGCGGAAAAGCTTGCCGAACGGCTGGGGCACCACGCGCTCTCGCTCGGCGGCACCTGTACGGGCGAGCACGGCGTCGGCTACGGCAAGAAAAAGTTCATGACCGCCGAGCACGGCGATGCAGCGATCGCCCTGATGCGCCTGATCAAGCAGTCGATCGATCCGGATGATCTTTTTAATCCCTCAAAGATCTTGCCGTAACGTTGTAAGGCGAGCTGCGATGAGGCGGCAAGACGAAGTCTGTCCGTCAGTCATGAGGTTCGGAATGTACAGCAGGACTTGATTGCGGCGGGGTTCTTGAATTCTTGTGGCTTGACCTGATGCCACGTCATCAGATGCTCCAACGCCAATTGCCTCTGTAGAACCGGTGGCTTAGGTTGGCGATCATGTTTTCCGACCGCAGAAAGATTGACCAGAAAACCAGCCGCGCGATCAATCGACGGCTGATCCTCAACCTCATTCGCCGAAATGGTGCGATGAGCCGGACGGATCTGTCCATGATGACCGGTTTGAGCCCCGCGACGGTGGGTTTCGTGGTCGGTTCGTTGATCGATGAGGGTTTTCTTGTCAGCAGGGAGGCACAGGGCAAGGGAAATGGTCGAAGGCCGGTGCCGGTCGCCCTGAATGTCGACGGTAATCTCGCGATCGGAGTGCAGACCCGACTGGGCCGGATCGAGTGCATACTGGCCGACTTCGAGATCAACGTGATCGACAGGCAGTCAGCGACACTTGAAGATCACGCCCCCGAGACATTGGTGGCCGCCGCCGGAAAGGCCATCCGCGAGCTCCTTCGCGCGCGCCGGCCCGATCAGCGGGTTCTGGGCGTTGGCCTGACAGTGCCCGGTCGTCTCGACACGGCCAACGGGCTCTGTTTGGGCAGCCATCGCTTCGGCTGGAAGACCGAAGTACCCATCGCACGGATGATGTCCGAGGAGGTGGGATTTCATGTCTATCTCGAGGATGACACGCTGGCCTTTGCATTGGCCCACCACATGTTCGGTCTCGGCCAGAACTGCGAAAACTTCGGTGCGCTGGCCGTCGGAGACGGCATTGGCTACGGGGTTGTGATGGACGCCAAGGTCCGGCACGGAGCCTTGGGCAATGCGGGCAAGGTCGGACACGTCATGCATGATGAAACCGGCCCACCGTGCGAATGCGGTCGGCGCGGATGCCTCCAAGCCTTTTATTCATTCTCCGCTCTGTCCGACCGCTGGTCGGCAACCGGAAGCGACGTTCAACTCGTCGAGGCCGTCAACCGGAAGGATCCCGCGGCTGTCGCGATCGTTTCCGAAGCAGGAGGCGCCATCGGCCGGCATCTCGGTGAATGGGTGACGGTGACGGATCCGGAAATGATCGTGCTAGGCGCGGAAGCCGTCGCGCTGGGCGACGCTTTCATCGGCTCTCTGGAAGACGCACTCGCACACGCATACTACCGAAAGCCGATCCCGCTCATCCGGGCCGACGACAGTTCGTATTACTGGACGGCCGGGGCAGCTGCAGTGGTGATCCAGCAGGTGTTCGATTTCGAGGCGGCCCCGGCCTACAGCACAAGCATTCCAGTCGACTTCGTCTAGAGTGCCGCGGCTTTAATCCGCCCTGAGCACCAGCGCATCGTAACCTTGTATTTCCATTGGCCCCTGAGGGATTTCACCGGACAGAAGGTCCTTGAACTGTCCATCGAGATTGATTTCGACGGTCTTGCTCGTCGGATTGAGAACGAAGATCAGCCGGCGCCCGTCCGGTCCGGTTCTCTCGGTGACTTCCAGATCCGCAGGAAGATCCGGCAGGATCGGATGGATGCCCGCGGGGCTGAGAAGGTTTTCGACCATGTGCTCGGCCAGAGTTTCGGTCAGGTAGGTGCCGAGATAATGCGCCGACCCCTTGCCGACCTGCCGCCCGGTGAGGACGGCTTCGCCTTCGATCCATCGATCCGCCCAGGTCGCGACCACGTCGACACCGTCTTCCAGGACAAGCTTTTCGTAGAGATGAGCGGCCTGGAAAGTATGGTTGCCATACTGGATGTGATAACTGCGGTGAGCAGAACAAGCTGGCGCCGGAACATCGCCGCTGGGGCCGAAGCCTGCGCCCTTTGGATGGGTACCGAACAACCCGTCCGAACCCGGCGCGGCGACCCGGCCGAATTCTTCGACCCTGACACCCAGCAAATCATCGAGGCCCATACCCGGGGCGAGCTCCCGCAGGATGTGGTTGTCACGCGTTCGCGTCCCGGTCATGGCCGACACGATGAGCTTGCCGCCCCCCTCGACGAAAGCGCGGATGTTTTCGGTCCATTTCTCGTCCCACATCAGCCAATGCGGCACGTACAGGGCCTTCAGGCGCGAGAGATCATCCTCGGGATGCACGAAGCCTGCGGCAATGTTCCTGCGATAAAGCGCCCTGTGCAGATGCACCGCATCCTCTGCCGGCGAGGGCAACCCCATCGGATAGGTTCGGTACGCCTCCTGGTTATCGAAATCGGCACCGGCGATCCCGACATCGATGCGCACGGACGTGCCCAGAAGGTCCTGCTCGATCGCCTTGATGTCGGATGCGAACCGTTTGGCTTCGGCATAGCGGCGGCGGGGTTGATCGTCGTGATCGAGGATACCCATCCAGTAGATTTCCGCTCCGAAATGCGCCGGACGCCAGCGGAAGAACATCAGTCCGTCGGCGCCTCGCGCCACAGAGGTCAGCGCCATCCGGCGCATTTCGCCAGGCTCCGGTGTCATCGTGGAGAAGGCAGGCTGCGAGCCCAGTCCGGAAGCCTGTTCCGGAACGATGAAATTACCGGAATAGCTTCGGCAGATATCGAGATGCAGGGCCTGGGAATAGGCGTGGCCGCCATTGCGGCGGAATTCGTCGTAGAGCATCGGGTAGATGTCGAAACCGATGAAATCCAGGTCCTGTCCGAAATCGCTGCGGAAATCGATGTCCTCGAGCTGGCCGAGATTGTGAAAGACGAACCAGTCCGGATTGGTCTTGCGAAGGATCTCGACCTGGTCGCGCTGGAACATCGCCGTCGCATGGGCGAGGAAGCGGTGATAATCCTGCCGGTGTCCGGGCGATACATAGGACGGGTTGTTCTCGATCGGCAGCACGACCTGGTCGAAATTGTCGTAATGCGTCGCCCAGAAATGGCCGCCCCAGGCCTCGTTCAGCTTCTCGATCGTGCCGTACTTCAGGTGGCACCACTTGCGGAACTCGACTTCGCAACTCTTCGAAAAACTCAGAGACGTCGTGGTGTTCAGTTCGTTGTCGGTCTGCCAGCCGATGACGTTGGGATTGCTCGCATAATGCGCCGCCATCGCCGCGGTGATCCGTCGGGAATGGTCGCGCAGCACCGGGCTCGTCGTATCGCCGTGCTGGCGCGAACCGTGAGAGGAGACCCGGCCGTTCATGTCGACCCGAAGGATTTCAGGATGCGCCTCGCTCAGCCAGCGCGGCGGCGTCGCGGTCGGTGTGCACAGAATGGTCTTGATCCCGTGGCGCGCCAGGCCCTCGATGGCACGATCGAACAGGTCGAAATCGAAGTGGCCCTGGTAGGGCTCCCAGATGTGCCAGGCGAATTCCCCCATCCGCACCGCATTGAAGCCTGCTTCCGCCATGCGCATGGCATCCCGGTCCCAGTAGCTTTCCTCGACATGTTCCGGATAGTGCGGGACGCCCAGGAGAAACCTGTCGAGATTAAGTGGTCGCCAGACGGAAAGCGATTGCGGCGTGGTCTTTTTCATCAATGCACCCAGGAAAGAAATTTCAGGTTCGTTTGGCGGAGGTCACGGTGCGGCCGTCGGGGCCGAAGAGGTAGGCATCGACCGGATCGAAGCCGAAACCGATCCGCTTGCCGTCGCCGGCCGGAGCGTCGTCTCCGAGGATGAGCGTGATGTTTTCGGTGCCGGTATCGGAGCCGGTGGTCTTGAGCGGCGCCGCATCGACATAGACGACCGTTTCGCGGCCGAGCTCTTCGGAGAGCCGGATGGTGCCCTCCACCCGCACCGCTGTCGGATCCGGATCGAGTTTGAGATGTTCGGGCCGGATCCCGAGCAAAATCTTCGCTCCGCTCGCCAGGCCGTGATCCGGCACGAGACCGGGAATCGCGATCACGCCGTGTCCGTCGATCTCGACGGTCGCGCCGGTGCCGGCAATTCCTTCCACCCTGCCTTCGATGAAGTTCATCCGCGGCGCGCCGAGAAACGAAGCGACGAAATGGTTGGCCGGGTTATGATAGAGGTCGAGCGGCGCACCGACCTGCTCGATGCGTCCCGCCCGCATGACCACGATGCGATCTGCCATGGTCATGGCTTCCACCTGGTCGTGCGTGACGTAGACCATCGTGGCGTTGAGCTGCTTGTGCAATGTAGCCAGTTCGACCCGCATCTGTGTGCGAAGCGCGGCGTCGAGGTTCGAAAGCGGCTCATCGAAAAGGAAGACATGCGGCTGTCGCGTGATCGCGCGTCCGATCGCGACCCGCTGGCGCTGGCCACCGGAGAGCTGGGCAGGCTTCTTGTCGAGGTAGTCCGTGATCCGCAGGATCTCGGCTGCCTTGCGTACCGCCGCGTCGATCTCGTCTTTCGGCTTCTTCATGATACGCAGTCCGAAGCCCATGTTCTCGGCCACGGTCATATGCGGATAAAGCGCGTAGGACTGGAACACCATGGCGATGCCGCGGTCGCCGGGTTCCTCGCCGGTGACATCGCGACCGGCAATCTCGATAGTGCCGCCGGAGATCTCCTCCAGCCCTGCGATGGACTTGAGAAGGGTCGACTTGCCGCAACCCGAAGGCCCGACCATCACCACGAATTCCCCGGGTTCGATCGCGAGGTCGATGTCTATGAGGGCTTGAAACCCGCCATAGTGCTTCTGGACGGAATGGAGCGAAACGTTGGACATCAGTTACCCTTTCACCGCGCCCAGGGTCAGGCCGGCGACAAAATGGCGTTGCATGAGAAAGAACATCAGGACGGGCGGCACGGCGACGAACAGCGTCGCGGCCGAAATGACGTTCCAGGAGGACACCCACTCGCCGCGAAGATTGGCGAGCCCGGCCGTCACCGGTTTGACAGCATCGGTTTGCGTCAGGACGACGGCCCAGAAATAATCATTCCAGATGAAGGTGAAGAGAAGGATCGCGAGCGCTGCGAGCGCCGGGCGGATCAACGGGACGACGATCTGGACGAGGATCTGCATCGGCGACGCCCCCTCCGCCCGCGCTGCCTGAAAGAGTTCCGCCGGCAGCGCAGCAATGAAGTTGCGCATGAAGAGCGTCGCAAACCCCGTCTGAAAGGCGACGTGGAAGATGATCAATGCCCAGTAGGTGTCGTAAAGACCGAGCGACACCATGAGGTCGCGGACCGGGATCATGAAGACCTGATGCGGGAGGAAATTGCCGGCGATGAACACCGCAAACAACAGCGTCGATCCGCGGAACGGATATCGCGACAGCACGAACCCCGTCATCGTCGAGAGCGCGAGCACCGCCGCCACCGAGGGAATGGTGATGATCAGCGAGTTGATGAAATAGTGCAGCATGTCGGTCTGGGTGAAGACCGCAGTGAAGTTGCCGATCAGATTGATATCGTCGGGCCAACCCCAGTAATTACCGGCCATGACGTCTTCGAACGTCCTGAAGGCTGTCAACATGATCGCGAAGACCGGGAGCAGCCACAAAAGAAGCACGGTCCAGACGCCGATTGCGTAGAGCAAACGGGAGCCAGGCGCGGTTTCGGCAATTGGCTTGGGATACATCACACGGTCCTTTCGTCGGCGAGCAACCGTCGCAGGTACCAGACGATGAACACCATCATGATGATGAACAGAACGGTCGCCAGCGCCGCGCCGTAGCCGAAGCGGTAGGAAAACAGGCTCTCCTCGAACATCTGGTAGGCCAGATTTGTCGACGAGCCGAAGGGGCCGCCATTGGTCATGACTGCAATGATGTCGAACGACCTCAGCGCACCGATCATCGAAATCGCGATGGCGATGAAGGCCACCTGCTTGAGCTGAGGCAAAACCACGTGACGCAGCATCATCCAGCCGCGCGCATTGTCCACACGTCCGGCCCCGATCACCTCCTGGTCGAGATTGTTGAGGCCAGCGAGGAACAACACCATGCAGAAGGCGACCTGCGGCCAGAGGCCGGCAAAGACCACCGCAAAGGTGACCGCATATTCGTTGGAAAGCACCGCCGGCGCCGCGGCTTCGAAAGCGCTGTAGATCAGCGCGAGCAGCCCGAAAGTGGGATCGTAGAACCAGACGAAGATAACGCCTACGGTCACCGTCGACAGCACCAGAGGCATGAAGAAGAGCGATTTCGCGAGCCGCATCGAGCGGATCGGCTGATTGACGAGCAGTGCGATCGCCAAGCCGAGAGGCGGCGCGAGGAGAAAAATGACCAGCCAGACAACGTTGTTGTAGAGCGAGACCCAGAACTGCGGATCATTCCAGAGCTCGGCATAGTTGGCGAGCCCCACCCATTGCATCGGGCCGAACCCGTCCCACGCGTGCAGGGATATCCAGAACGTCTGGACGGCCGACCAGATGATGACGAGCAGGAAGAGCAAAAGCCCTGGCGCGAGAAGAAGCGCCGGGGTCAGACGGTGAAGCACTTTACGGCTTGAATGGGGCATGCGGTAGTCCGGCGACAGGATGCGGGTCGGCGACCGCCACATGACATGGCGGCCGCCCTTGGAAGGATCGCGGTCAGATCTTGCCGTAGGCGCGGCTGCGGGCGCCTTCGATGCTCTGGAGAATGCTTTGTGCGCGTTCCGGACGGACCATGAATTCCTGGAAGCCCTTCAGACCGGCCTGGGCGACATCCGGATTGGTGTCGCGGTCGAAATACTGCGCCGAACCATCCATACCGGCGAGCCCCTTCTGGGCTTCCGATACGATGTGGTTGCTGGACATGTCGACATCGATACGTGCCGGCACATTGCCTTCCGGTTCCAGATAGCGCTTCTGCCGCTCAGCCTCGTAAAAATAGACGAGCCACTCGCGCGCCACTTCAGGGTTCGGTGCCTTCTTCGGGATATGAACCGAATCCACCGAGTAGTCCTCGAAGCGCCCGAGTGAAGAATCGTAGATCGGGAACGGCGAGAAGCGCAGCTGTTTGTGCTGCTCTTCCGGAATCCCGTAGGAAATGAAGCCGCCGAGATCCATCATCGCGGCCCGCTTCTGGGCAAGACTGGCGGCAGCCTGATCCCAAACGAAAGAGGTCATGTTCGGGTTGAACAGCTTGGCGTTGATCTGCTCGGCCCATGCATCCATCACCTTGACGAGGGACTGGTCCGTATAGGCGATCTTGCCCGCCATCAGGTCCATATGGTGCTTGAGGCCGTTGATGCGCAGGTTCATGTGATCGAACCAGCCGGCAGCAGGCCACATTTCCTTGGTGCCGATGGCGATCGGATCCATGCCCGCCGCGCGCGCCTTCTCACCAAACGCAAGGAATTCGTCGCGCGTGGTCGGTGCGGTCCAGCCCTGCTCGTCGAAGACGTCCTGCAGGTACCACATGCCCCACATGATGCCGGCAGTCGGCATGCCGTAGACGCGGCCGTCGACTGTGGTCGCACCGAGCGCGGGCACCACATCGGCATAATTCTGCTCTTCGACGAGATCGGTGATATCGGCAAACAGATCGCGCGCGACGAAGGACTTCATACGTTCACCGGAGAACCAGAAGCAGAAATCGGGCGGGCTGGCGACGAGGTAGTTACGGATCGCGGTCTTGTGGGCCTCGTGATCCATGTTGTTGACGCTGACCTTGACGCCGGCATCCTTGCCGAACTCGGCCGCGATCGCCTCGAGGGCCGCGCGCTGACCGGCACTGCCCCGGTTCGAAATGATGACCAGTTCGCGACTTTGCGCGTAAGCGGGCGACGCGAGTGTGGCAGCCCCCGCGGCGGCAGTGCTTGCGAGAAACTGTCGGCGACTGAGTGTCGGTTTGATCATGATATCTCCTCCAAGATTGGCTCTATCCAAACAGACCGAGCTCAGCCGGTCAATAGTTTTTTTAGTAAATAAATTATCTTTGAGTTGCACTCTCGACCTGGCATTGATCCGGGCCACAAACGCGAAAAGCCCTGCACGAGGCAGGCTTCTATCATCGATAAGCTGTTGACTTGATTGCGAGTGAATTGATCGCTCGAAGGCCCTGAACAAGCCTGCTCCGATGGAGCTCTTTTGATCGCCCTACCCTGACGAGCCTTGACCGACCTAAGTGCTGAACACAGGGGTTCGAGAGGGTGACGGGAACGGTCTGGCGTCCGGTGTCGCCTTCTGAAACGAATCTATGTCCGCCTCGATACTTGCGGCAAGCGCGGTAACCTGCTTCTTCAGATTGACCGGATCATAGGTCTCGAACTCGGCCTTGGTGACGACGATGACCACGCAGCCAGCGACGATCTGCTCATCGTGCAGGATCGGCGAAGCAATCCCGACGAGATCCTTCAGGACCTCTCCTTGGGTAACGATTATCCGTTGAGATCGAAGCTTCGCCATCTCGGCGATGAATTCATCCAGTGTCGCACCGAGATGATATTCACCGATCGCTTTGGCATTATTGCGAAAGATGGCGGCAAGTTGCGTTCGCGAGAACTGGGCCAGGATGGATTTGCCCATCGCGCCGCGAAAAATCGGCAACGCGTGACCGGGTTGATAAATGTCGGGAAGCGAGCCCGACACCCAGGCGTTATCCGTACAGATCACCTTGTCGCCATAGAAGCTGCACAGGAGGATGTTGAGGCCGTGTTCCTGTGCGTAGTACCGGATCTTGTGCTGGGCGGCCCGGCGCAGCGGATCATACTGGTACTGCAGACGAGCCATTTCCAGGACCCGCGAACCGATCGTGTAACGACCGCTGCTTGCGGTGGAAAGCAGGCCCGCCTTCGTGAGTGACCGCAGATATCGATAGCACGTCGGCCGCGACGACCCCGTCAGCCTCTCCACGTCGGCAAGATCAAGACTGAGACGATCTTCACCGAAGAGGCCCAGAATTTCCAGCATCTTGTCAAGACTGCTCACGCGATAGCTCCCATCAACCGGCAATGAGTCTTGCCGGCACTGTAACAATTTCAGGAAACAGCAACAGGAGGACAAGAACTGCAACCTGCGCCAGAAGAAACGGCCATATACCACGAATGAGCTGCATCAGCGATACGCGCGAGACACCTGCCACCACGTTCAACACAGATCCGATAGGAGGTGTCAGAAGTCCGATTGCGCAGGCGATCATGAAGATGACCGCGAAGTATACGGTGTCGATACCCGCCCCCTTGACCGCCGGAAGAAGAACCGGGACGAATATCAGGATGATCGGCACCATGTCCATGACGCAGCCGATGACAAGGACGAGAAGCACGACCACTGCCATCAGCAAACGCGGATCCTCGGAAAATGGCGTGACCATTGCCGTGATTTGCGCCGGCAGTCCGGCAAGGGTGATCATCCAGCTCGACACCGAGGCCGCCGCGACGAGAAACATGACCATGGCAGTTGTCTTCGCCGCATTGAGCAGAACTTCGAAGAGATCCGAGAACTTCATTTCGCGATACACGAAGAGCGAAACAAGAAGCGCATAAACGGCCGCGATCACACCGGCCTCGGTGGGTGTAAATACACCGAAACGCAGTCCGACCAGGATGATGAGCGGCAGCATGAGGGCCCAAAGGCTATCACGCAGCTTGCGCAGGATCTCCATCGCCCCGGGCGCCTCCGCAACCGGAGACTCCGTGCGTCGCGAGACCAGATACCAGGTAAAGGCCAGCGCCAGTCCGATGAGAATACCGGGGACGATACCGGCGATGAAAATGCGGGTAATCGACAGGTTGCCGACCACGCCGATCAGGATGAAACCGATCGAAGGAGGGATGACGAGTGCGGTGATCCCTGAAGAGGCAATGAGCCCTGCGGACTGACCCGGATTGTACCCCGCTCGCACCATCATCGGCATCAGGATGGATGCAAGCGCGGCGGCATCAGCGGCGGCGGAGCCGGAAAGGCTCGCAAGGATGCAAGCGGCAAGAATCGCCACATAGCCGAGACCACCGCGAATATGGCCAACCGCAGCCATTGCGAGGCTCACGATCCGTCTTGAGATACCGCCCGCATTCATCAGCTCGCCTGCCAACATGAAAAAGGGCACGGCCATCAGCGGAAAACTGTCGGCGCCGTTCAAGAGGTTTTGCGCAACGATCTGAGCATCGAAGAAGTCCATTTGGACCATCAGCGCCAGGCCGGTCAGGATCAGCGCATAGGCAATCGGCAAACCAATCGCCATTCCACCGAAAAGCGCGACAAGGAATATGATGAGAGAGATCATCGGCTCTGTCCCTCTTGGCGGGAAATGGCTTCTGCCTCTTCATCGAAGACGATCATCTTGTCGATGCGTCCGGTGGCGATCTGGTAAGTCTGCCAGAGCAGTATCAGGAGACTTCCGACGCCGAAGACGACACCCGCGAGAAAAAAGTATCCGCGCGAGAGGCCGGTGGCCGGCGCGTAGGAGTTCCAGTTGACCTTCAACTGTATCCAGGCCCCGGTGATGATCAGATAGGTCATGTAGATCATGGCAAGACGGGCGATCAGCATCGCGATGCGTCTCAGCGGCTGTGGCAAGGAGTTAACGATCCCGTTGAAACCGAGATGGCCATTATCAAGCAGCACGAGGATCGCACCGACGAAGATCATCCAGACGAACATCCAGCGCGCCACTTCTTCGGAGACTGTCAGTCCGCTGTTGAAGGCGTAACGGAGAACGACATTGCTGAAAACCAGCACGACCATGCCGGCCATGCAGGTAACGATGATCCATTTGAGCAGCGACAAGTAGAGCCCGACGATGCGTTCCACAGCCTGATACCTCCCGAATTGTTGGTCCCCAGCGCGCACTCTCCTGCCCCGGGTTCGGCGATCCGGGGCTTCGCGGCGGAAAGCGTCACGCGGTCTCCCTTAGTTCATGTGAAGACCGCCATTAACATCGACACAGGTCCCGGTGATGTAGGCGGCTTGGTCGGACGCAAGAAAAAGACAAGCATTTGCAACATCTTCGGGCCGTCCGAACCGATCGAGTAGAATGTTCGGCATGACGGCTGCCGTCTTCTCTTCGTCGTAAAAGTCGTGGGTCATGTCGGTCATGATGATGCCCGGATTGACCGCGTTCACACGAATTCCATCCCGCGCGAGATCCCGTGCCATGGCGCGAGACAAACCAGCAACGCCTGCCTTGGAGGCAGCGTAATGCGGGCCACCCATGAAGCCCCCGCCTCTTTGACCCGCTATCGACGCAATACACACGATTGACGCGCCGCGCGGCATGAGCGGTATTGCAAGCTGGGAAGCGATGAGGCTGCCACGCAAGTTGATATTCAAAACGCGGTCCCAGTCCTCATCGCTGATATCGACGGTCCGGCGGGATTGGGTAATGCCGGCATTGTTGACGAGAACGTCCAATCGTCCGAACTTTTCGGCAACCTGGTCGAACAGTTCGACCATTTGCGCACGATCGCTCACATCGGCGGCGAAGCTGGTCGCGCTCCGTCCGAGTGTTGTCGCGGCCTTCTCCAGAGCGCTTTCGTCGCGATCGACAAGAACGACGGACGCGCCCTCTTCCACCAGCTGGCGCGCAACTGCAAAGCCGATACCCCCGACCCTGCCCGCACCTGTTATCAGCGCGACTCGATCTGTGAATCTGGTCATTGATGCCTCCTCCAGGCGTTCGGCGCCACACCACGACGATGCGGCACCGATCAGTATCAGTTCGAAGCGGCGGCTTCGACTTCGGCGGTAAACGCGGCCGTCAATTCCGGGTCGATCGTCGCGTGCACCTGTGTCACGACCGGCTCGACTGCCGTTTTGAATTCAGCGAGAGCTTCCGGAGAGATTTCGGAAACCTCCATGCCTTGGTCCTTGAGGAATTGAAGCGTTTCGGCTCCGGATTCCACAATGATGTTCCGGTTGAAGTCGGAGGTTTCATCGCAGGCGGCCTGGATTTTTTCCTGATTTTCGGCGGATAGCGAATCCCAGAACTGCTTGCTGACGAGCACGACCGAAAGGGTGGTCAAATGCTTGGTTTCCGTGAGGTATTTCTGAACCTCATAGAATGATGCTGCACGGGTCACGTCATTCGCGATCTCCACGGCATCCAGCGCACCTGTCTCGAGCGCTGTAAACGTTTCGGGGAACGGAAGCGGCTGGGGGTTCATTCCCATCGCCTTCATTGAATCGATATAGACGCCGTTCTGGATGGTCCGGACGCGCAGTCCGGCCGCATCCGCCATGTTTTTCACGGGATGCTCGTTGTTGGTCAGGTTGCGGAAGCCGTAATCCCAATAGCACAGGCCGACGAGCTGGCTGTCCTGAAGTTTGGCCAGCACCTTCTTCGAGGTCGGGCCGCGGCTGACCTTGTCGAGCTGTTCGTAGCTGCTGAACGTGAATGGCAGGTTGAACAGGTTGAAGTCAGGCACATTCGAGGCGAGGGCGGCAGTCGTCGTTACGGTGAATTCGATGGTGCCGCCCTGAGCGGACTGGGCGGACTGGATTTCGTTTCCAAGCTGCGCGTCGGAAAAATTCCGAACGGTGATATCGCCGCCTGTCTTGTCTTCCACCAGCGACGAGAAATGCTCGACGGTACGCCCCATGGTGCTGTCTTTTGCGACGGGGTAGCTGAACTTCGCCATTTGAGCTGCGAACGTAACGCCGCCGCAGGCCAGCAAAGCAGACGCGGTCCACAGGGCGCCCAGAGCGCCCTTTGCAATAGTCTTCATGATTTTCTCCTCCATTGTCACGATCGGGAAAAGCGGTCCCGTCATGGCCTCCAAGTCGTAATAGGAATATCCCATCCTGTCAATTATTTCTCATATTATAATAATTATGACAGCGATCCTTAACCCGATGAGCAAAATTTCTACCGTTGTGATAAGTATTTTTATCATTCAATAACAATAGGATATTGTAGAAATAAGCCGTTCTCTCGAGCTCTGACGAGTTCGCGACATTTCTCACTATTATTCTCATTTCTGATGTGTCTGCCACGCGACAGGCGCGACTATCGAGAGCCAGGACATCAGCAATACCCCCGTGCCAACCACAGCCTCGATAAGCATCACCCCGCTAAGCTGCAGGTGTCAGCAGACGCACCCTGATTGACGCCCTGTCCCGCTGGATCAATTACAAGATGCCCGTCTCGCGAGCCACCCGCCGATAGGCGGCGCCGCTGGTAAAGCCGCCATCGATGACGAAGTCCTCGCCAGTGATGAATGCGGAAGCGTCGGAGGCAAGAAACAGCACGAGCTGGGCCACCTCCTCCGCATCGCCACTTCGCTGCATCGGCGTCATTGCGATCATCGGCTCCAGATGAGGAGAACCCCGATTGAGATCTGTGACGATAAGACCGGGACAGATCGCATTCACGCGAACACCCTTCTCGGCATATTCCATCGCCGCCGACCGGGTCAGGCCGCGCAGCGCCCATTTACTTGCCGTATAGGCGGGATCGTAATGCCCTGAAAAACCGCTGTTGGATGAAATGTTGATGATTGAACCACCGCCTGTTTCAACCATCAGCGGCAGGGCCGCCTTGAGGCCGGCAAAGGCACCGGTGACATTGACCTCCATGACTTTTTTCCAGTCGGCGACAGACATAGCTGCGATCGTCTTGCGACTGATGATTCCCGCATTATTGACAAGCACGTCGAGCCGACCATACCGTCTGGCGGCCAACGCAACCGCCTGCGCCCACTCATCCTCGCAGGTCACATCGAGCTTGACGAAGTGAGCCTCCTGACCCTTCGCGCGCAAGGCTTCCGCCTGCGCCTCTCCCTCTTCGATCAGCACGTCGCAGAGTATCACTTTGGCGCCCGCCTCTGCCAACAGCGCCGCTTCTACCGCGCCCTGCCCACGGCTGGCGCCGGTCACAAGCGCAACTTTCCTCGACAGGTCGTTCAGCGCGGCGCGCGCCGCTGCGATCTTTTCGCTCATGCCTGAACCATTTTCTGCCGCTGCTCACCGAGCCCGGCTGCGCCGAGCCTCACGGTCTGCCCTTCTCGCAAAAAGGTCGGCGGGCTCATGCCGAGCCCGACACCGGGAGGGGTACCGGTGGAAATGATGTCGCCTGGCTCGAGCGTCATGAATTGGGAGATATAGCTGACCAGATGAGCGACGCCGAAAATCATCGTTCGCGTATTGCCGGTCTGTCGCCGATCGCCATCCACATCCAGCCAGAGATCAATGTTCTGGACGTCGGCAATCTCATCCTTCGTGACCAGCCAGGGGCCGATGGGTCCGAATGTGTCGTGGCTTTTACCCTTGATCCACTGCCCCGAGCGCTCGGACTGGAAACGACGCTCGGAAACATCATTGACCAGAACATAGCCCGCCACATGATCGAGCGCGGAAGCTTCGTCGACATATTTGGCGCGCGCGCCGATCACGACACCCAACTCCACCTCCCAGTCGGTTCGGTCAGACCCGCGCGGAATCTCGATGTCGTCATTGGGACCGCAAACAGCCGAAGTCGCCTTCGCGAACAGCACCGGTTCCGCCGGAGCTGTCTTTCCGGTTTCCTTCGCGTGGTCGGCATAGTTCAGGCCGACACAGATGAATTTTCCGATGGTCCCGACCGGCGGACCAATCCGCGGCGTACCCTCCACCTTCGGCAAATTGGCGCCGACGAGATCCGAAAGATAGCTCAGCATCTCAGCAGAAAGCGCATCGGGCCCGATATCTGAGACGACGCCCGAAAGATCCCGGATCTTGCCTTCATTGTCGAGAAGGCCGGGCTTTTCAGCCCCCCTCTCTCCATAGCGTAGAAGTTTCATGTTCCAACTCCCGACTGGAATTACGCGCGGCGGTAGCCTTCGAGTTGCTCGTCCGGCACGTCGGGAAGATTGGTGACCAGGTTGTCGGGCGTACGGCATGTGAGCCACACCAATTCCTCGGTCGTGCTCATATTGACCTCGACATGCGGCATGTAGGGGGGAACGAAGACGAAATCGCCGGGGTACATGTCGGTGTATTCCTTGTAGTCCTCACCGAAATAGATGCGCCCGTGGCCCTGCAGCACATAGCCGCCCGTCTCGCACTCTTCGTGATGGTGCGGCGGCGATCGATGCCCCGGCTCATTGGTTACACGGCCAAACCAGATCTTGGTGGCCGGCGTATGCTGCGGGCTCACGCCGGACTTGCGGACGCATTCGCCCGACTGAAGCGTCCGCTCATCGAGTTCGCGGGCACGGGTGACGACAGGGACAACGGCAGTGCTCATGTTTTCCTCCACATTGGTATCTCGAAATTCTGTCGATTGGCGCAGTACGAAAGCAGGAAACCGTTCGCCTGCCTTCATCGATGCGCGAGGCCAACTTATATCATATTATGATAATTACAATATCGCGGCACTGTATAATTGAGGACCGGGGACCATGGCGGCATGGCTAAGCCACTTCGAAACCCCAACGCTTCTTTTCAAAAGAGAAAAATGCAGAAATTTGCAGGAATGCCGGCAATCACCGCTTTAGACCATCGATACCTGCAAGAGAATCGCTGCTCGAAAAGGCGTGCCGTCGTCAAGGATAGGAGGTACTATTTCTCGCATTCTGATTTTGGCTGCGACGCTCTGCGATACGTGAAACCGGGAGCCGTCTGAGCCATATGAAGGGGGAGCTCTAACCCTCGGCACACTTCCGGACCGGGCGCCTAATTTCATACAATCATAAACAATCAATTTTTTGATTGACTCTGATTGAGTTGTATTTCAGTCTCTTGAACAAGGTTGAATGGAATACCCGACAGTGTGCTGGATAGATGACTTTACCCAAGCGCAAGCGAGAAGCGGTCTTCAGTGCAACCTGCATCGTCCTTCCAGTATGGGGTAAGATATGAAATCCATGACTTTCAAGGCCGCCCTCGTAGCGGCCACAATGTTCTCCGCCGTGCCGGGCCAGGCCGCCGACCAGTTGTCCGTTCTGCTGCCGCCCTGGGGCACGCTTCCCAAGGAACTCACCGACGAATTCGCAGCCAAGCAGGGCGTCGAACTCGACACACAGACGCTCGGCTGGGACGAAATCCGCACCAAGATCGTCACCTCGATGGTGGCCAACACCGCGCCTGCAAGCGCGACCGAAGTCGACTGGTCCTGGGTCGGTCAGTTCGGTGCTGCCGGCTGGTACCAGCCGCTCAATGACGGTATCGCCAAGGACGTTCTCGCCGACGTGCCGACCGCCAGCATCTTCAGCTATGACGGCAACGTGCTGGGCGTGACCTACAACAACGACTTCCGCGTCATGATCTACAACAAGAACCACCTGGCCGAAGCCGGCGTGGAAGCGGTTCCGACGACGCCGGACGAACTTCTGGCCGCGGCCCGCGCCGTCAAGGAAAAGGGTGTCGCCGAGCATCCGATCGGCCTGCCGCTCTCGGCCACCGAGGGCACTTCAACCGCTTGGTATCTGCTCACCAAGGCTTTCGGCGGCGACCTGTTCGACGAGAACTTCGAACCGCTCTTCACCGACCCTGAATCGGCCGGCTACAAGGCGATGGAATTCGAAATCTCGGCGCTCGAGGAAGGCCTGATCGATCCGGCCGCAACCGGGCTGAAGGACGTCGAAATCCAGGAACTGTTCAAGAGCGGCAAGATCACCTTCGACGTCGCCGGCTGGGCAGGCAACCTCTCGGTCTACACCGACGCCGAGAAGTCTCAGGTGGCCGACGGCGCGGCTGCGGCACTGATGATCTCGACCACAGGCAAGGCCCGCACCATCGGTCTTCCGGAAGCCGTCGGCATCCCGACGGGCGCGGAAAACAAGGAAGGTGCGGTCGCCTTCATCAACTGGCTGCTCGAACCTGAAATCCAGATCGCCGCCTATGAAACGCTCGGCAACCTTCCGGCCCGTCTGTCGGTGCTTGAAAAGCTCAACGCGGACGGCAAGCTGGTCGAGGGCGACATCATCCTCAAACAGGCAGCCCTCGTCGAGCCGATGTTCGCCCAGGGCGCGCCGGCCTGGTATCCGGATTTCTCGACGTCCGTTTCGACCAACCTCAATCTTGCCGCCAAGGGCCAGATCACGGTCGGGGAAGCGGTGAAAAACATCGCAGCCGACGTGGAAGCCGCGAAGTAAGGTCCCGGTTCCGGAACCTCCAACAGGCATGACGACAATGACAGACCGCGCCCAGACATCCAGCTACCGACCGACCGCCGGATCGACGGGCGCGGTCTATGCCCTTCCGGTGGCCCTCATCATGGGGTCGCTGGTTCTCGTCCCGCTCGTCTTCACGGTGATTGACAGCCTCTACCGTGTCGATCCGATGCGCGCCGGCACGCCCTTCGTCGGGCTTGCCAACTACATCCAGTCCTTCAGGGACCGGAACGTTCTTCAATCCTGGAACAACACCTTCGTCTTCGTGGCGATGACGGTAGCGATCCAGACCATACTCGGCCTCTCGTCCGCCCTTCTACTCAACCGGATCACCGCCATTTTTCTCATTGCTCTCGTCCACGCCTGGCGG
>CEQK01048762.1_pt1 | contig 70658 bp, 55 predicted proteins | sample 531051 | NCBI WGS metagenome assembly CEQK01 (sample SAMEA2621229, study PRJEB7988) | marine metagenome | biome: marine biome (ENVO:00000447); feature: deep chlorophyll maximum layer (ENVO:xxxxxxxx); material: "saline water (ENVO:00002010), including plankton (ENVO:xxxxxxxx)" | depth 150 m
ATTCCGCTCGATCTCGAGGACGCGGTTCGCGCGCTGGCTCCCGGAAAACTTGGAAGCAGCGATATCGGCCGGGTCAATGGACGTCCCTTCCTCCACCAATTTTCCATCGGCTTTCACTCGCGCATGGTAGCCGAACGCAATAGCTACAGTTTTACCTCCAAGTTCGGAAAGATCCGCGCCTCGATCATCGCCGCGCTCGACACCATCCGCAGGCCCCCGTCCTTTCCGATAGACATGGACGTGGACGGCAGGAAAATTCGGGAAAAAGTCAGTTCGCTGGCCGTCACCAACAATCCCTACGGCGAAGGCCACCTGCCCTATGCCGACGATGTGACGACCGGCAAGCTTGGCATCTATTATGCGCGCCCCTCGACTGCCGCTTCGAACGCCAAGATGCTTGCCGACTTGACGTTCGGCAACCTGTCGAACAATCCCGATATCGTGCAGGACAGCGGCACCAAGGTGCACATTTCCTTCCCGCAGAAACGCAAGTCGGCGAAAGCCGTGATCGACGGTGAACTCGTCGATCTCGACCCCTCTGTCGATATCGAAATCCTGCCGGGAGCGCTCAAGGTGATCCTCCCGCAGAATGAGGAGGAGGCATGAGGCTTCGGGAACAAATAAAGCGGATGCCGCAGAGCCTCTTTGTGCTTCTGACGATGCCGGCGATGATCGCGCTGGGCATAGCCGCCCTTCCCCTGCCGCTTTACTACATCGATTCGAACTATGCCGAGGGGATCATGAGTCCCTTCGTGCTGCAGATCGATCCCACGAGCGCCCACACACTGCTTTCCGCCGTGGCCACCGGTTCTGTTACCGCGCTCAGCTTGACCTACTCTCTCGTGTTGCTGGTCTTCACACTGGCTGCGGCCAATATCGGGCCCCGCCTGTTGCGGCGGTTTACCACCGAGCCGGTCAACCAGGTGACCGCCGGCATTCTGGGCGGCACCTTCCTGTATTGCCTGGTCACGATCATGATGATCAGGGAAGACTTTCTGCCGAAGATAACGATCTCGGTGGCGGGCTTCCTCGCAATCCTGTCCGTGGTTCAGCTGATCTATTTCGTCCGGCATGTCTCGCAAACGGTGACGATCGACGACGAAATCGCTTCGATCTCGCGCAAACTGTTCAACGGCATCAAGGAACTGATGGATCGCGATGCCAGATGGGACATGGCCGAGGACGAGCATGACTATGATCACGCGATCCTTGCACGTAAAACCGGCTATGTCGGTCGCATCGACGAAGAAGAGGTGGTGAGGCGCGCCAAGGAACTCGGGATTGCTATCCGGTTGGCGAAACCCGCGGGCGCCTACATTCTGGAAGGCGAAAAGCTTCTGCTGACAACGGAAAGCATCGATGAAGAGGAAGCGACGGAACTCGCAAATCTGGTTTTCATTGAAGACTCGCGGACGAATTCTCGAAATGTGGAATTCTCCATCAACCTTCTGATCGAAATATCGCTGCGGGCGCTTTCGCCTGGGGTCAACGACACCTATACTGCGCGCGCTTGCGTGGACAGCATCACCTATGCCCTGTCTCAACCCGTGCGCGAAGGTCTGCCGACGTATCGGCGGTGCGACGAGGACGAAAAGCTGCGTCTGGTTATTCCGGGATTGTCCGTACAATCGATGATGGACACCGCATTTCATCCGCTCCGACGCGCGTCGCGAGACAACATCATGATGGCCAGTTCGGTCGCGCTGTCTCTCGACAGGCTGGCGGCAATCGCTTCGGAGCGAACGGAACCGCTCATCCGCAAGCATGCCGAGCTGCTGATGAAGACGCTTGAGCTCGCCCAGCATCCGGAAGAGGATCTGGATCTCGTGCGCCGCCATCTTCCCTACCTGGGCTGAAGCCCGCTCGGACGGCATGATTGCAGAAACGAAAAGGCCCGGCCGAGAGATCTCGGCCGGGCCTTTTTGCTTTCTACCGGTCACGGGTGATCAGGCGATATGGGCGCGCAGCATCCAGATGGCCTTCTCGTGGAAGGTAAGAAACTGGGTCAGCATGTCCTCGGTCACCAGGTCACCGGCGTCACCGGCTTTGCCACCGGCTTCACGCATGGTGCGGACGGCGGCTTCATGATCTTTCACGAGATCTTCAACCATGGATTCCGCCGTCTTGTGATTGAGCGACTTGCCATCCGGAGCAAAGCTCGAAGCATCACCGAACTTTTCCGGTGCAAGATGGCCAAGTGCACGGATGCGTTCTGCGATCACGTCGGTTGCGGCGAAGAGAGCATTATAATGCTCTTCCGTCAGTTCATGCAGCGGCTTGAAAAGCGGACCGACCACGTTCCAGTGGTAGACATGACTCTTGATCGTCAGCTTGTAGGTAGCGGCCAGAATATCGGTCAGGTGACCGGTCATGTCATTGCGATAGTCAGCGTCGAGACCGGTGTTGATATCCTGGGCATGCGTTTTCGTCTTCAATACAGCTGCGGCTTGGCTGCTCATGGTATTTTTCCTTGTTCTTGGCCATAACGGCTAAAGTTGCTGTCGTTTCGTTTCACGCTTCGTAATCGGAACCGTCGCCTGAGCCAGATCCGAGAACCTTTGCCAGAAGCGCACTTCCGCCTGCAGCGACGGCCAGCATCATTAACGGCCTGGACCGCATGATCAGCGGCAAGGCCACGATTGCAGCCGTCGAATAGAGCGAGGATCTTGCTTCACGTGCGCGCGCCTTTCGGCGCTCAAATCGCTCCAGAACCATCAATACGGCAATGACCAGAAGCGCGAGCGCGGAAATGATGCCCGCCACGGCAAGCGTCGCCGTTAGCGGATCGGTGGTGCGCGAAAACCAGATCACGCCAGCAACCACCAGCAGCGCCCATACGCTCAGGAAAAGCAAGCCAGCCAGCGACAGGAAAATCGCCCGTCGCTTGGCTCGCTTCATCCAGTATCCGGTCTCGCCCGAAATAAGGCCCGAGAGCAACGATACTGCGGGATAAGGTACCCTCATGGTGCTCAGCTATTACCGGCGCGCGATAAGCGCGATCAGGAAGCCGACGCCTGCAGCGGCTGCGATCGCGGTCAAGGGACGCTCACGGACGTGGCCGCTCACCGTCGCCTCGATCTCGTCGAGTTGTTCGCGCAGATCCCGGATCGTGGCTTCCGACTGACGTCGTACCTGCTCGCCTTTAACGCGGGCGCTACCCTTCACATCCTTCGAGATGACGGATCCGGCATTGGACACGCTTTCAGCGAGCTTGCTCATTTCCGCTTTGAGGTGCGCGATCTGCGCTTCCATGTCGGCGCTGATGTCGCCGGTAGCCTTCGGGGCGGAACTGGAAGAGGTTGCTGCACGTGCCATGTTTATCTCCTTAAAAAATATAGAACTCGCTGACTCAACGAAATTGACCTGTCAAAGTTCCAAAAAAAGCCGGCCCAAAGGGCCGGCTTCTCAAAAATTTCAAGGATGTAGGGTTCTTACGACTTGGTAGCCTTCAGCGAACCGTTTTCCTTGTCGTTCTTGTAGGAGTCTTCATCGTAGGCAGCCTGTTGTTCCAGCTGCTCCTGGGTGAACGGGGTGAACACAACGATGTTACCCGATTCATCCTTGCGGAAGTCCAGATCGGAAGCGCTCACTGCAACCGGCTTTTCGCCGATGCCGAGGAAGCCGCCAACGTCAACGATGAAGGCTTCGATCTTGTTGTCACCACTGAGGATGATGTCGCCGATCTCGCCGATCGATTCGTTGTTGGAGTTGTAGACCCAAGCACCATCCAGCTCGTCAGCCGACATCGTACCGGCATCAACGGTCTGCATGCTGTCGCGGTCGACCTTCATCTTTTCCTCAGCGCCTGCAGTGGCGTTGTCGGTCGTGATGGCACCGGTAGTCATGTCGTCCGACGACTTCTTGTCGGCCATTGCCTGCTCTTCATTGGCAGTCTTGTCAGCCGGGGCGGCAGCGGTCTCTTCAGACTTCTTGGCTGCGTCGTCGGCAGGAGCCTGGGCAGTCTCTTCAGCCGGAGCCGTTGCGGCCGGATCTGCCGGAGCTGCAGCCATACCAGTATTGTCGGTCGCCATGCCCGAACCATCAGCCGGAGCCGTCATCGCGGTATCGGTGCCGGTGTTCTCCGGAGTGGTCATTGCTGCGATGTCGAACGCAGGTGCGTTTTCAAGCGATTCCTTGGAAGCGTCGAGAACGAAACGCTCTTCGCCCTTCTCGCCGGTCACTTCAACCTTATCGTACTGGACGGCGACGTTCTTTTCGCCGATGCCGAGGAAGCCGCCAACGCCGATGACTACGGCTTCAGCCTGACCGTCCTTGGACAGAATGATGTCGTTGATGTCGCCGATTGCTTCAGCGTCTTCGCCAGTACCGTTGTAGACCGAGGTGCCGATCAGGCGGTTAGCGAGAACGTCGCCAGCCTCAGCGGTGTCGTAGATGCTGTCGCTCGGAAGAGCTTCAGCGGTCTTCTCGGTGCCTTCCATTTCAGCGCCGGTGTTGGCATCTGCCTGAGCGCCAGTGGCGGCTGTGCCTTCAGTCTGCATTGCAGGATCTGCTGCGGGAGCAGTGGTGTCGTTGGACTGAGCGAGCGCGCCGGTCTGCAGAATTGCGACCATAGCGGTGGTAGTCAACAGAGTGCGGATCATGATAGCCTCTCCTAGTATGTCTGATCGATGTACTGTCCGGCTCGCCATTTCGTTTTCCAGACCAAGTGAGCGAGTCGGACTTTTTTTCGTCTTGCAGGGGAAGAACGTGGAGCCCCGGCATTCGTTCCGTGAGAGTTTCCAATCGGCCCGAGATAATTTGCCCGTGCGGAAGCGACTGCGGCTTCGGCGCATTTCCGTACTTCTATATTCGCGCGCGCACGCGCGCGTGCCATTGAGTTAATATATTTAATTGCTGCCCCGCCGGCGCCGATTCTAAACCTCGAAAATTATTCCCGCCCCCTGGGGCCAAAATGATTTGAGGAAGGATTGGGATGTTTCGTTTGTTCTATGTCAGCACAGCTTCACCGGATTTCGGACCGAGCGATATCAAGCCGCTAGTCGAGACGGCATCTGCCAAAAACCGAAAGCTGGGCATCACCGGCGCACTGAAGTTCAACGGCATAAATTTTGCGCAGGTGCTGGAAGGCGAGAAGGACGCGGTTCTGCGTCTCATGTCGACGATCCGTTATGACAAGCGCCACACGGGTGTGATCGTCGTAGCGGAGATCGAATCCGATGAACGGATGTTCGGACACTGGGACATGAGCTTCGTCGATGGGCTCGATTTCCAGGATTTCGTCAACGCGATGTCCTCGCGAAAGGAAGAGCGCGAGCAAAACGCCTGATCAAACGCAGTGAACCCCGCATCAGCGGGGTTCGTAGCGGGGAGAGAGACGCGGAGCTGACGCCTCTCTCCCGGTTGGATCAGCCCGGGAACGCATAACCTTCGCCCGGGCCGAAACTCTTAAAGCTGGTCGAGGTTGATACCGATCGTGATGGCACCGATCGGTTCGCCGCTGTCGGGATCAGCGATGGTCATGCTGGCCTGCGACTGCAGTGCCTGCGTGGATTCATCCTGCTCCACTTCGTCCACGAAAAGGGCATCTGGTCCGACGAGGAAGGTTTTCTGCCACTTGGCTTCGTCACCCTGCCAGTAGTCGGATGTCACATCGCTCTGGCCGACGTTGAGGCCCTTGTTGTCCATCACAAACACCTCGGTGATCATGCCGGCGGATTCATCCTTCTTGCCGGCAAGAACCTTCGAAATGTCGCGGGCCAGAACTTCGTCGATGAGCGGCTTGTCAGCTGCCGTCGCCTGGGCACGCCATTCCTGGTCGAGTTTATCGATATCCGCCTGGCTGAGCGATTCGTGCTCGGCGTTGGCTTCGCGGATGGCGTCGATGATCGCCGGGTCTTTCACCCATCCCATGACGTTTTCCGACACATAGGCCCGGACCGGAGCTTCGTGAGCTTCCTCGGCGAAAGCCGGTACGGCGACCAGCATGGAAGCAGCCACGAGGGATTTCGAGACAAACTTGAACATAAGGCATTCCTCTTTTCTTACTCAAACTAAGGGGATGGTTCTCACCCGCGGCGTCTGGCCGCGGGGTATGTCAGCTTAGAATTCTTCCCAGCCGTCTTCTGCGACCTGGCGTAGCGTGTTGCCTTCGGCCATCACGGCCGGACGGCTCGGAGCGGCACGTACGGGAGCTGCCGCCGGCTTTGCAGGCGAAGGCGCGGGAGTCGATGCCCGGGGCACAACAGGTGCCGGGGCACGGGGCGCAGGTGCAGCGGCAACAGATGTTGCACTCGACTTGCGGGAAGTCTTGAACCTGGCAACTTCGCCGGCAAGACGATTACACTGCACACCGAGATCCTGGGACGCCGTATGATTTTCCTCGACCATGGCGGCATTGCGCTGGGTCATCTGGTCCATCTCGTTGACTGCGGAATTGATCTCCGTGATACCGGATGCCTGTTCACGGGCAGAGGTGGCGATGGATTCGACCGTTCGCGCAACCTCCCCGACCTTCGATCCGATGTTGCCGATTGCCTCGCCAGTCTCGTTGACGAGCGAAACGCCGCTCTTGACCTGCGTGACCGAAGCTTCGATCAGATCCTTGATCTCCTTGGCCGCCTCTGCCGAGCGCCCGGCCAGATCGCGGACTTCCTGCGCGACGACGGCAAATCCCTTGCCAGCCTCTCCGGCACGCGCCGCCTCGACCCCGGCATTGAGCGCGAGCAGGTTCGTCTGGAAAGCGATTTCGTCGATCACCTTGAGGATGTCTGCGATCTTGCTCGACGATTCCTCGATCAAGCCCATCGCTTCTATCGCGCGTGCAACCACTGCGCCCGAATGATCGGCACCCTTGCGCGCATCGGCTACCAGTTGGCCGGCATTTGCCGCCATCGCGCTGGCGCTCTGGACCGTCGCGGTGATTTCATCGAGTGCAGCAGCAGTTTCCTCGAGTGAGGCCGCCTGCTTCTCCGTACGACGGGAGAGCTCGTCGGTACCGTTTTCGAGTTCCTTGGAAGCCCGAGCCACCGATATCTGCGATTCATCGATTGTTTCGATGGTCGTCGAGAGCGCGGAGACCGCGGCGTTGAAGTCTTCGCCGATCTTGCGGAAGGTGCCTTCGAGTTCCGGGAGGCGGACCGTGAGATCGCCGGCGGCAAGCCGTACCAACGCGTCCCCGATTTCGGAAACCACGGCCTGCTGACGGCGGAGCGTATCCTCGGCAGCCTTGGAATTCGCCTGGCGCTCGGCGTCGAGTTCCTTGCGCTGGCTCTCCATCTGGATGTCGGCGCGGTCCTTGGCCTCGGCAGCTTCGCAGAAACCTGTCAGCGCGCGGGCGATGACACCAACCTCGTCACCTTTCTCGGCATGCGGAACGGCCGTGTGATAGTCGCCGGCCTGCAGCTGGCCAATGCGTGTGCTGATGTGATCGAGCGGACGGCCGACCTGCTGGCGGAGGATGAAGAGCAAGATGCCGACAGTTACGACGAGGACACCGAGCTGAAAGGCGAAAATCTGCCAGGCAAACAGTTTGGCGGCAGCGATCATCGCCTCTGTCGACCAGAAAGTGGTAATCTGACCGAGCGGTTGGCCGTTCTTGTCCGCGGGAAGGGCGTAAGTGACCACATATCCGGACTTGTCCGCATATTCGGCGGTAAGCGTTTGAGCACCTCCGAGATCGGCAGCCTTCGAGAAAGCAGGCTGCTGGCTTACGCTGTCGTTGTTCGGGCTGCTCCAGGAATCCACCCTTTCACCGGCAGCATTGTAAGCGGCGAAGCCTTCAAGTCCTGAATCGGGATCGTCCACGTAGAATTGGTAGCCGGAGCGGATCGCATCGACCTTGCCCCATTTGACACCGCCCGAAACCTGGACAGCCATATTGGCCGTATCACGCGCCCAGCGTTTAACCGCATCTTCGATCTGATGCGATGATGACAGGTTGGCGATGATCGCGCCCATGGCAGCGAGACCGGCCAGATTGATGGCTACGATCGCGATGGCGACCTTCTTGGTGATGCTGAAATTCTTGAAACTGAATTTGGAGACGTTCTTGAACGTTCCGGAAGCTGGTTTGGTCGACGGCTGCATAATCGCCCCCCGCATACAATCGGATTTCTTACTGGCACCTCGCAATCATTGCCGGACGGCGAACCCACAGGTCGCGCCAGGAAGATACAGCTCTCCCCTGCCCCACCAATTTGACGGGGCTCCCCTTCCATCGGGTTCACGCCATCCCCATCAAATCTGATAGGTATCTCCACATAAGCAGCGCGCAGAGCCGCGCCGGACAGGAAGACGGGCATGGATACGGTCGGGTATGAAACGGGAGGATATCGAAACGAGTGTCGATCAAGATGAAAAGGCTGCCGGGCTCGCTCCGTACATCCGGGAGCGGTTTACCCGGCAGCCATTGCCGCGCACCATATGAGGTCGCGATTTGGTCCCCCTCTGGACCTGTAAAAGTCTATGCACGACCCGTGCCAACTTGCGTTTCGCAAGGAATTCCAGGTGGTTTCGGCGCAGGAAGGCAGTCCACTCCGCGCAAACATGACGAATTGGCGCAATATTAGCCACTCTCACATTGCAAGTTGCCCGCTCCTTGGGCGAGGGCACGGGGTCACGTCTTCCCCATAAGTACAAATACCTTCCAACTTTTTTTGGAACTAACAACGAGGCAGTTGGTTATCTCTGTGACAACACGAAGCCGGGCCGAACCCGGTCGAACAAAAAAACTAAACGACACGAAGGATCAGACAATGAAAACTTTCATTAAGATTGCCGCCGCATCTGCTATTGCCCTTTCCGCAGCCGCCGCCCCGGCTCTCGCAAAGTCGACCGCCCTCGACACCACGACCTACTGGGAACAGAATGCCAAGGAAGTGCAGCCGGGCGTCTACAAGCTGATGTATGATGCCGACAACAAGGCAATGCGCAGCGACGATGACTTCGCCGCCATGTGGGGCGAAGCCTCTGCCGAAGACCAGGAAGCCTTCAAGCAGGCTTGCTCGGAATGGGAGCAGGACGAAGCCCTGTTCTCCGATAACGTCAGCGCACGTTGCAAGATGGCTACCAACCCGTAATAGCCATTACAGTTGAGTTTGAAGATGCCAGGCCTCGCGCCTGGCATTTTTTTTGCGCGAACCCTGGAGAAATGCCTCAGGCGTTGTCCTCCTCGACCGCCGAGCGGAGCGCTCGCATGATGTCCGGCTCGGCTGACCGCACGCGGCTCCAGTTCGGAATGAAAGGCGTTTCCATCGGATTGTCGATGAATGTCTTGCCCGCTTCCATGATGTTGGCCGCGAAGAGTTCCACCGCCTGCTCTTCCGTATGGCGGTCGAGACGCAGGCCGTTCATCATCGCGTCGTTGTAATACATCTCGATCATGTCGAGCGCGATGCGATAATAGACTGCCTTGATCGTGCGGAAGGTACCGCCCGTGAACTCCATGCCTTCGGTCGCCAACTTGCGAAACAGCGACTTTGAAATATCCATCGACATGCGCGAAAGGCCGCGGCTCGCATCCTCCTGCGAAAGCGGCTGATGCTTGTGGTCATAGGTATCGGCAATATCGACCTGGCAGATCGCATGTCGCGAGAGATTGCGGGAGACTTCGGACAGAACGCCGATTTCCAGCCCCCAATCGGAAGGAATGCGGATCGACGACAGAACCGATGTCCGCATGGCAAACTCGCCGGCGAGCGGATAACGGAATGCCTGAAGGTAATCGACATAATCCGACCGGCCGCAGGTCTTTTCGATCGCCATGAGGAGCGGCGTGACGAGAAGCCTCGTCACGCGGCCGTTCAGCTTTCCCTCGGCCACACGGGGGTAATATCCCTTGGCGAAATAGTAAGGGAAAGACGGATTGGCGAGTGGGTAGACGAGCCGCGTCAGCATTTCCTTTGAATAGGTGACGATATCGCAATCGTGCAGCGCGACAATCTCGCTGTCGCGGCAGGCGAGATTGTAGCCCATGCAGTACCAGACGTTCCGCCCCTTCCCCAGTTCCTGAGGCGCGAGCTCCTTTTCCGTCAGCCGGTTGTGGATTTCCGTCAGACGCGGGCCGTCGTTCCAGAGGATCGAGTGCTTCTGCGGCAGACGCGAGAAGTACTCCTTTGCGAAGGCGAACTGCTCGGCATTGGCACGGTCGAGACCGATGACGATGTGATTGAGGTAACGGATTTCCGAGAGCGTGTTGACGATGTTGTCGAGCGCCGGTGCTTCCAGTTCGGAGAACAGCGACGGCAGGATCAGGTTGATCTTGCGGGTTGCCGAGAAGGCTTCGACATGGCGCTCCAGATCGGAGGGCGACCATGTTCCGAAATTGTGTAGTGTCGCCACGTGGCCGGGTTGCTGAAAATCGCCCATTGATACTCCAGTTCGTCAGCGCGTATCGAGAACGCGCAGCATTTCTTCATTCCACCCCTCGGGCCCGAGCTCCACCGACCGGATGATTGTTCCGGCCGCTTCGCCTTGGAGGGGACCGATTCCCGCATGTGCGCGGTTGGCGATTATGATCCCGAGGTCGGCTTTCTCCAACATCGGAATGTCGTTCGGCGCGTCACCGAGCGCCAGGGTCTTCGGATCTCCGCCTGCATCCGGATACATCGCCACGATCGCATCCATCTGGGATGCCTTCGTCGAGCCATGGGACAAGGTAAAAAACCGCCCTCCCCTCGCACCCGTAATACCCGATTGCGAAAGCAGGACGACGAACTCCTCAAGATCGGCATCCGATCCGGACCAGATACCCGGCTCGGAGAAGCGGCGCATGGCAGCTTTTTCGGCCTCCTCCAGAGATAGCCCGGTCCGGCGCGCGACTTCGGCAACATCCCAATCGGAAAAACCCTCGAAACGAGAGCGCAATCGAGAGGGGAGACCGGAAAGGGCAGCCAGGACATCATCATGCGCCGAACGGTCGTCGGCGCCACCGCTGTCACCAGCCTCCAGCAATCCAGCGCCATTCTCGACAATTGCAGGGCAATGAGAAAAGCCCATCGCATCCCGAAGTGGAGCGATCTCGGCGGCCGTCTTGGAGGAGGCGAGCACGAGGATATGACCTTCGGATTTCAGCCGCCCGAGCGCCGGCTTCGCTGCATCGAAAGAATAGGTCTCGTGGTCAAGGAGCGTCCCGTCCAGATCCGAGAACACGATCATGCGAGAGGTCATGAGGGCTTTCGGTTATTTGTGATCCAGCGCGCCTGATACGGGCCGAAGGAGATGTCGGGAGCGTTCATCTTGATGATTTCGCCCGTCAGGATGTCCTCCCAGTGATCGCCGCCGATGAGGTTCAGCGACATCAGTGGAATGGTCGTTTCTTCCGAGGTGAGATTGAAGATCGCGAAGATGCTTTGCGAGCGGTCGAGGCTCTGGCGCCAGAAGCCGAAGAACTGGTCACCCAGTTGCAGGGTAAACTGCGTCGCGTTCGGATGAAACGCCTCCTGACGCGAGCGGATCTGAAGCATCGACTTGATGGTTTTGAACGTGCGCGCGGGAAGGCTTGTCTCGTCAGCGAGATCATCGAGAAGGGCCGAAGCCTCGATCGCACGGCGGTTGATGGCACGATTGTATCCGAGCCTCTGTACGCCTTCGAGATCGTTGCGGCTTGCTACCAGCGAATGGATGTAAAAGGCCGGAATGCCTTCCAGGGACATGACGATCGCCTGGCTCAGAATGAACCGCTCGAACTGGTATTCGTCGGGTCCGTCCGTCGTGCCCGCGAAGGCATCGTAGAGCGAGACGTTGATTTCATAGGGCTTCTTGCCGCCATTGGGCAGCGAGCGATAGCTCACCAGCCCGCCGAAGCTTTCGATGGCCTCGATCATGCCGCCGATTTCCTCGTCCGGGATCAGCCCTTCCGCCGGGCGGACGCCGATACCGTCATGGGAGGCGGAGAAATTGAAATAGGCACATCCGAGCTGAGCCGGCGGCATGCGCATCTGCCACGCATTGAGATAGCGCGAGGTGCCGTTCAGCAGGGCATGGAGAAGCAATGGCGGCAGCGAGAAATTGTAGATCGCGTGCGCTTCATTGCGGTTGCCGAAATAGGAAAGATTTTCCAGGTTCGGCACATTGGTCTCGGTGATGAGGATGATCAGCTCGGAGTGGAAATCGGCCAGAAGCCGCACCAGCCGGATAATGGCATGGGTCTGCGGCAGGTGGATACAATTGGTGCCAAGCTGCTTCCAGATGAAGGCCACCGCGTCCATGCGGATTGTCCGCACCCCGCGCTCGATATGATAGGACAGGATGTCCATGAACTCGACGAGCACATCGGGATTGGAAAAGTCGAAATCCACCTGATCGTGACTGAAGGTGCACCAGACATGCTTCACGCCGTTGGCCGTTTCCACTTCCCTCAGCAGCGGATGGGTGCGAGGGCGCGTGACCATGCTCACATCGTCAGTGGGCAAGGCCTCGTAGAAGAACTTGTCGTAAGGCGCGTGTCCCTGAAGATAGTCGGTGAACATCTTCGACTGGCTTGAGCAGTGGTTGAGCACGAGATCGCTCATCAGCCGGAATTTCGATGCAATGCGCCCGATATCCTCCCAGGAGCCAAGGCGGCTGTTGACCTCACGATAGTCGGTGACCGCGAAACCGTCGTCGGACGTGAACGGAAAATAGGGCAGGATGTGAATGCCCTTGAAGACTGGCGCGAGATGGGTCTCGGCAAAGTGGCGCAACACGTCGAGCGGGTTGTGCTCGCCGTCATAGATCGTGTTCCCGTAGGTGATGACGTAGTTGTCGCGCTCGCTCCAAAAGCTGTTACCCGGCACGCGGGCGCGGCGGCGCGGCTTGCCGTTGCCGTAAAACGCATTGATGACGGTCTGGACGAGTTCGTCGGACGCCTTGTCCGGATAGATGAATTCGAGAAGCTGGCGTACCCCATGCCGAAGCTTGGAGGGCGCATCGATTGCGGTTTTCTCGATCGTTTCTGAGCTCATCTGGGGCGTATCACGCTAAACCGTTGATGTTGCATTGCGGGATGATGCAATGCGCGCCCGACCTTTGCAAGTACGCTGCCAGTCATTCGTCGCCACGGCGCAATTGACATTAGCAAGTCGAGGCCGCAAACCGCCCCGATGGAAAACCCGCTCAAAATTCTCGTCGACGCCGACGCCTGTCCGGTCAAGGCGGAGATCATCAAGGTCGCGCAACGGCTCGAGATCGAAACCGTCTTCGTCGCCAATTCCTGGCTGCGACTGGAGAAGGATCCTCTGATCTCGATGGTCGTGGTGCCGGGCAATTTCGATGCCGCCGATGACTGGATCGCCGAACGGACCGATGAGAACACCATTGTCATCACCGCCGATATCCTGCTTGCCGAGCGCTGTGTGACGGCAAATGCCTCTGCCGTGCTCGGGCCCAACGGCAAGCCGTTCACGGCAAACTCCATCGGTATGGCGGTGGCGACCCGTGCCATCATGTCCGATCTCAGGGCGGGCGGCGCGCAGGTTGGCGGACCACCGCCATTCTCGAAGGCCGATCGCTCGGCTTTTCTCTCCGCGCTTGACCTCGCCATCGTCCGGCATCGTCGCCAGGGTTGAGCCAAACCCGCCCTTGCCGGATCGTGAGAAAAAGGTCAGAGAAAAGAGCGCGGGCTCCCGCCCGCTTCTCGTCGACGTTTCTTTCGCAAGGATTCCCGCATGACCGACAGCCCTGAAATCCAGGTTCCCGACTTCGTCCGCAAGGGCATCAATCTGGCCTCCGCGGGCCTCGGCGCCAAGGGTCTTTACGTCACCGATGAATTCTTCGCCCCACTGGAACGCATGCTGCAGGATACGCCGCCGGTCTTCATTCCCGACAAGTATGACGATCACGGCAAGTGGATGGACGGTTGGGAAACCCGCCGCAAGCGCGTGCTCGGCCACGACTTCGCCGTCGTCCGCCTCGCCGTCCCGGGCCGTATCCACGGCTTCGATGTGGACACCGCATTCTTCACCGGCAACTATCCGCCGGCCTGCCGGATCATGGCCTGCTCGGTCGAAAACGATCCTGTCGAGGAAACGGAATGGACCGAGATCCTGCCGACCGTTCCGCTCGGGCCCAACAGCCACCACTTCTTCGCGTGCTCCTCGGGTGAAAGCTGGACACATGTACGCCTCCACATCCTGCCGGACGGTGGCGTGGCTCGGCTGCGGGTCTACGGCCAGCCGAAGATCGATCCGAAACATGCCGAGGGCGATGATTTCGAACTGACAGCCGCCATCAACGGCGCGCGCATCGTCGGTTTCTCGGACGCTCATTACGGCGCTTATCACCGCCTACTGGCGCCCGGCCGGGGGGAGAACATGGGCGACGGCTGGGAGACGAGCCGCCGGCGCGTGCCCGGGAACGAGTGGATGGTCATCGCGCTTGCGCAACTCGGCACCATCTCCCGCGCCATTGTCGATACCGCCAACTTCAAGGGCAACTATCCGGACCAGTGTTCGCTGCAGGCCGCCGATCTCAGCGCCTATGGATCGGACGCGGACCAGGCGATCATCACCTCGTCGATGTTCTGGCCGACGGTTATTGCCAACCAGAAGCTAAAGTCCGATTATGTCCATGACCTTAGCGACGTCATCGAAGAGGTCGGGCCGGTTACGCATGTGCGGCTCAATATCTATCCCGACGGGGGTATCAGCCGCCTGAAACTGTTCGGGCGCATATCCTGATCGGGTGACCGCGCTGCCTTGGGGCATTCCGCGCAAGACGGAAACAGGCAGTGCGGACTGACGGGGAGAAAACGACAGGGCGGGTCAGTTCAACGGGGGATTACTCATGACTGACGCGACCATGGGAACGGCCGAGCAACGGCGCGATCCGAATTACACACCGCCGCTGGCGCAAGCGGTGCCGCTCGGCATCCAGCATATTCTGGCGATGTTCGTGTCCAACGTGACACCTGCAATCATCATCGCTGGTGCTGCGGGCATCGGCTTCGGCTCGGATCAGGGCGCTCTCGGCTTCCCTGACATGACCTACATGATCCAGATGTCGATGCTGTTTGCCGGTATCGCCACGCTGTTCCAGACCATCGGTTTCGGGCCGGTGGGCGCGCGTTTGCCGATCGTCCAGGGCACCAGCTTCGCCTTCGTTCCCATCATGATCCCGGCTGTCGCGGGGCTTGGCACTTCAGGTCTCGCCGGGCTCATGACAGGGATTATCGTTGGCGGCTGCTTTCACTTCTGCCTCGGCTTCATCGTCGGCAAGATCCGGCATGCCCTCCCGCCGCTGGTAACTGGTCTCATCGTTCTGATGATCGGCCTCGCGCTGATCCGGGTGGGCATCCAGTATTCCGCCGGCGGAGTTCCGCTCATGGGCAAGCCGGAATTCGGCTCGTTGTCGATGTGGTTTCCGGCGCTCGTGGTGATCGTGGTCACGCTCGCGATCAAGTTTTTTACGCGCGGTTTTCTTGCGGTAGCCGCCGTGCTGATCGGCATTCTGGCAGGCTACCTCGTAGCCCTTTTCATGGGCCAGGTCAGTTTCGCCAATGTCGGCCGGGCGAGCTTCTTTGAGCTCCCGATGCCTTTCAAATGGGGCTTCGAGTTCAACATCGCGATCATCATCGGCATGTGTTTCATGGCCGTGATCTCTGCGATCGAGACCGTGGGTGATACGTCCGGCATCACCAAGGGTGGCGCGGGACGTGAAGCGACCGACAAGGAACTTGAAGGCGCGACCTTCGCCGACGGTCTGGGCTCGGCGGTTGCCGGCATTTTCGGCGGGCTGCCCAATACTTCATTCTCGCAGAATGTCGGGCTGATCGCGATGACCGGACTGATGAGCCGGCACGTGGTGACCATCGGCGCAATCTTCCTGATCGTCTGCGGCTTCATTCCGAAGATCGGAGCCATCATCAACACGGTTCCTATCAACGTTCTCGGCGGCGGTGTCGTCGTGATGTTCGGCATGGTTTGCGCGTCAGGTGTCCGCATGCTTGCTGACGTCAACTGGAACCGTCGTAACATGGTGATCTTCGCGATCTCGCTGTCGATCGGGCTCGGGCTTCAGCTCGAACCGAGCGCGCTTCAGCATCTGGGCAGCACGGCACAGATCCTTCTGACAACCGGGCTTCTGCCGGCAGCCACGATTGCGATCATTCTCAACCTCGTTCTTCCGGAAGAAATCGACGAGTAAAGCAACAACGCATTTCCGACGGGCCGTGACCTCCCGGCCCGTCGGCAAGCATGACACAAGCTTGATTTGAGACTTTCCGGGCCAACAAGCCGCGGAAACGACTGATGACAGACCTGACGATTTGCGTGCCGACACGAAACCGGCAGCGCTATTGCATAGAAACCGTGAAGGCTCTCGCACAAAACGAGGGCCGGGATTTCGAGGTCGTCGTCGCCGACAATTCCGATGACCCGTCGATACTGGCTGACTTCTTCGCAAACGATTTTCACGACGAGCGCTTCCGGCTGCTGCCGCCGGGTGAGCGCGTCTATTCCATGGTCGACAACTGGGAACGGATCATCCCTGAAACAGCGGGCCGCTGGGTCGTGGTCATCGGCGACGACGACTACATCGATCCGCGTGTCACCGGCCTGCTGAAGCACTTCGAGAAGCTCTACAAGGGTGTTGAGGCGATCGGCTGGAACCGCATGAACTTCAACTGGCCGGACAATCGGAGCCGCGCCACGCTCGCGACGGTGCCGTGCACGTTCAAGGTCGCGGTCGCGCGCAAGTCATCGGACCAGGACAGGCTCTACCGCTGGACTGAAAAGCAGCGTCGACCAGCAGCGGGTTTCGGTATCTATCACGGCGCGGTCAAACGCTCGCTCATGGACCGGATCAAGCGCAAATACGGCAACCGCTACTTCGAGCATCCCAATGTCGATTACGAGAGCTCCTGCAAGGTGATCGCCGAGGCAAAGGTAATGGTCCACTGCCAGCGCGGCTTTTCCGTTCTCGGCGCCTGCGCCTCGTCGAATTCCGCCGGCACCCAGAGCCGAAAGGCGATGCAGGAGCGCACAAACCAGTTTCTCCAGGAGACAAGGGACAATATTCCGACCGAGCATCCCGATTTCCCGTTCCCGCTCTCGAGTGAGGTCTTGTCGATTTGTGTGGGAGTCGCTCACACAACATTCTGGTTCTGCAAGACCTACGGAATCGACCTTACAGGCTTTCCGGAAAATTTCGCGGGATCCGCGATGAAGGAATGTGCCAATGCGCTGACCGAGGAAGAGTACGACCTGAAGGTCAGCTCTTTCCGCAAGAGCTTTGCTGCATGGGACGACGGCAAGTGGGCGTCCCACTTCAACCCGGCCCCCTATGCACCTGGCGAACGTATTCTCAACGAACTGAGCGGGGTCGTGGGTGAGGTTCTCTATCTCAGTGAAAGCAAGCTGAAGGCCAAGACACCGGCTGAGTTCTACCATTTCGCCGAGCATGCCATGCTACCCGTAGAGCTCGTCGTCTCCGGCGCAAGGACATTTGCGCGATGACACGGCTGTCAATCTGCATTCCGACCCGTAACCGCCAGCGTTATGCCATTGACGCGGCCCGCCACATGCTCAAGTCGGAACGTGATGACTTCGAAATCGTGATCGCGGACAATTCCGACGATGCGAGTGAGATCGCGGCGTTCAGCGATAAAGCGAACGACGACCGATTGAAGATCCTGCCACCGGCGGACCGGCCTCTTTCCATGCGCGAAAACTGGGAGCGGATCATTCCCGAAACTCGCGGTGAGTGGATCACTTTCATCGGTGACGACGATTATGTCGATCCGGATCTTTGCGAGGTCATCCGGCTGGCATGTGAGCGCGTGCCGACAGTGGACGCGATTTCCTGGGGCCGCGCCTACTACTCCTGGCCGGATGCGAGAGCACCCCGCGAAATCACCACGCTACCGACATCCAGCCATTTGCGAGGGCTCGACAAGAAAGATCTCATGAAGCGGATGTTCTTCTGGGATCAGGCGACGGACCGGCCCACCTGCCCCTTCGGCGTCTACCACGGCACTATTCGGCGCAGTCTTTTCGAGCAGATCCAAGAGACCTTCTCCGGCTGCTATTTCGAGCATGGCAATCTGGACTACGACAACATATGCAAGACAGTGATGCTGGCGCGCGCCTTCGTGCTGTGGGAGCGCCCTATGTCCGTATTCGGGACCTGCATTGCATCGAACACGATGGGTCTGCGTGATCCCAAAATCAGCCGGGAGCGCACGCGTATCGTCATCGAAGATGAACCGGATGGCTTTGAGACAAGCCCGGAATTTCCATTCTCCCCTTATCTCGGAATAACGGCCGCGATCGGTCATGCGATCGAGCACTTCAAGCGCAAATACGGCATCGATATCAGCGGCTGGGAAGAGAATTTCATCAAGGCCTGCGCAAAGGACTGCGAAACACAGACCGACCGGAAACTCTTCGACGAGCACAAGGCCGCTTACGCCAAAGCGATCGCTGAGTGGCGAGGACAGGCAGCCCTGAAGGCCTTCAAGCCGGAATACAAATATCGCGCAGACATACCGCGTTTCGTCGGACTGCATGAGGATACTTTGTATATCGACATGGACATGGGCGAGACCCGGAGCGCGGGGGAGTATTACGAGATGATCGACGCCATGCTATTCCCCGTCAACCTGCTCGAGAGCCGTCTGGCCTGAGGGGTCGTTCGAAATCAAGGTGACCGCAATGACACTTACGCAGGCTCAGATCGAAAGCTTCAAGCGAGACGGGTTTCTCATCCTCAAAGACTTCTATGATCGGGACCTGATCACCGAAGTTCGGCGCGGCATTCATGACATCATCGGGGCCGTCATGGCGCGACACGGAAAGTCCGACAACAGGCCGCCGTTTGTTCCCGACAATTTCGATGCCGGCTATATGGACCTCATCCGGGAAAATCGGTCTTGGGGTGGAGAGGTTTACGATCTCGCAAAAGAGATCCCGGCCTTCAATCGCCTCGCTGGCCTTTCCGCACACTCCGACATCATGGCTGACCTTCGCCCGGGCGCTATTCCGCTTCAGCCATCAGCCGGCTCCGGCATCCGGATCGACAATCCGAATGAGGATCGCTTCCGTGCCATGTGGCACCAAGAGTATCCGGCTCAGCTCAAGAGCCCGGACGGGCTTGTCTTCTGGTCGCCGCTGGTATCCGTGACCGCCGAGCTTGGTCCCGTCACCTTCGCACCGGGTTCCCATAAAGAGGGCATGATCCCGGTGTTCAACGCGGATCCCGAAGGCGCAGGACGCAGCGGCGCCTATGCCTTGAAACTCGTCGGTGAGGAAAAGCTCATCGAGAAGTATGGTACGGTTGCCCCCTCATCCGTTCCCGGCGACCTGGTAGTGCTCGATTTTCTGGTGCTTCACGCATCGGGTTACAACAGATCCGACAGACCGCGCTGGTCGATGCAATTTCGCTACTACAATCTGGCCAACCCAATTGGGCAAAAGCACGGATGGAAAGGCTCGTTCGCCTCCGGCGTCGATTTCAGAGACATTCACCCGGAACTCTACCAAGAAACGGAATAATGCCTGACGCCTCACCCAACCGCTGCCCCGTCTGCCAGGCCTCGCTGACCGCAGTCTTCCGATCGTCAAGCGATCAGAGCCTGACATCACTATGCGAGATCCATGAGGGCCGGATCGATGTTTCGGTATGCAAGCGTTGCGGCCATATCCGTTCGAATGCCTTGGCCGACCTGGACCAGTTCTACGACACCGAATACAAAATTCTTACCGGCAGCGTCGATGAGGACCAAATCTACGACAAATCCGGTGACCGGATCGTCTACCGCTCAGATCATCAGCTCGCGGTTTTGCAAGAGCGGCAGACAATCGACGCCGGCCTTAAGGTTCTCGACTATGGCTGCGCCAAAGCCGACATGTCGCGCAAACTCGCCGCCAACACGGAAGCGGACATTCATTTGTTCGATGTCTCCGCTCAGTATCTGCCGTTCTGGCAACAGCTGACCGAGGAATCCCGTTGGGCCATTTACGAGACGCCGGCGGAATGGGCCGAACGTTTCGATCTGGTGATGAGCTTCTTCGCCTTCGAGCATATCGCCGATCCGCTATCGGCTATCGAACATGTGGCCAGCCTCATGCGTGTGGGCGGGCGCCTGCATATCGTGGTGCCTGACACATTCGGCAATATCGCGGATTTCGTTGTTGCAGATCATGTCAATCACTTCACGCGGTCGTCGCTAACGCTTTTGCTTGAAAAAGCGGGCTTCGCAGACATCGAGATAGACGACCAAGTGCATCGCGGCGCTCTTGTCGCCACAGCCACGAAGACAGTATCCGAGAGTGCCGAGAGCGAGCTCAACCAGGATCTCGTTGATACGACCGTCTCAAGGACCTTGGAACTCGCGAAATATTGGAGCGGGCTCGATGAGCGCATTGCCCAAATAAGTGCTTCCGAGGGGGCGCATGCCATCTACGGGTCGGGCTTTTACGGTGCCTACATCTTCACTCGTCTCAAATACCGTGACCAAGTCAGATGCTTTCTGGATCAGAATCCTTTCCAACAAGGCAAACAGCTATTCCGCAAGCCTGTCGTCGCACCGTCTGACCTGCCCGCGGACGTTTCCACGCTGTACATCGGGCTCAATCCGGCAATCGCCAGACGAACAATGTCGGCTTCGCCGCTATCGAACCGGTCCGGTTTGAGCTTTCAGTTTCTGGACGAAGGTTGATGAGCAATCCGGCCATCAAGCTGCGCCCTTGGCAGGAGAGCGACTTGCCAACCTTGCTGCGCCTCCGCAATGACGTCGAACTCCAGGCGCTTCTGCTTTCGACCGTGCGCGGCAGCGACATCAATGATGTTCGCGCCTGGCTCGAGAGGCGGACTGCCTCTAAAGACGCGACGTTCCACATTATCGCCGATCTTACGAGCAACGAGCCGCTTGGCTATATCCAGGCCGAAGCCTGCGTGGACAACCCCAGCACTTGGCAGTTGGGAATCTGTCTCGATTGGCCGTTTCAGGGCGCGGGTCGCGGTACGGCTGTCTTACGTGAATTCCATGATCTGCTCGGTCAAACCGGCTCGGTCGAATCCCTCAGACTGGTCGTTGCTGAGAAGAACATTCGAGCGCTCGCGTGTTACGAGCGGCTCGGCTACAGGCCGTGCGATCGAGAAGTAGACCCCGTCGAAGTCAACGGGGAGCGGCAAGACGTGCGCCACATGGTGCTGCAATTGTCATTCGGGGCGGCAAGGAACGAATGCGCGTCGTCATAAGCCAATCGATGTATTTTCCATGGGCTGGATTGCTTGAGCAAATCCGCCTCGCAGACGTGTTCATTCATTATGACGATGTCCAGTTCTCGAAGGGCAGTTTCACGAACCGGGTGCAGGTAAAGACACCTGACGGCAACACAACCTGGATGACCGTTCCGCTTGACGGCGCGAAGCTCGGGCAGAGGATCGACGAAACCGCATTTCTGGCCGAATCCGAATGGAACGGCCGGCATTTGAACCTCTTGTCACGCTCCTTCGCGGACGCGCCCTATGGAAACGAAGCAGTCGACATCGCACGCCGGGTCGTCTCTCGGGAATACCCACATATCGGCGCACTGGCGCGTGAAAGCATGCTGGCTCTCTGTAACTTTTTCGGCCTGACCGATACGACCAGCTTCCGCGACTCCACCGAGTTCGCAATCGGTGGAGCGGGCAGTCGCCGAGTGCTCGATCTGGTGAAGGCCGTGGGTGGCGACACCTATCTGACCGGGCATGGAGCCAGAAACTATCTCGATCACGCGATGTTCGAACGCGAAGGTGTGCGTGTCGAATATATCGACTATCAAAAGAAGCCGTATCCGCAGTTGCACGGTCCGTTTACACCCTATGTGACAAGCCTCGATCTTGTCGCGTGCTGCGGGCCCGCTGGTAAAGACTATCTCGTGTCGGAAGGCCGGGAATGGAGGGAATTTCTCGATGAAACCTGAAGAGGCTTTCCGCGCGGAAGTTGCGGACAACATCAAATCTCTCGGTGAGGATACCGACCTGCAAGCGCTCTCGCGCATCTGGGTAAGAGAAATTTCGCCGCATAAATGGGCTTACAATTTTCGCTGGCTTGGTCGCCCCGCCATCCAGTTTCCGAATGACGCCTGGGCTTTGCAGGAGCTGGTCTTCGACATCCGGCCGGACCTGATCATCGAAACGGGTATCGCGCATGGGGGATCGCTGATGTTTTCCGCGTCCATGCTGGCCCTCCTCGATATGTGCGAAGCCACTGAAAAGGGCGAGATGCTCGATCCGAGAAACCCGAAGCGCAGGGTGCTGGGTATCGACATCGACATCCGCGCCCATAACCGCGAAGCGATCGAAGCGCACCCCATGGCGGCGCGGATCGACATGATCGAGGGTTCAAGCGTTGCCGCCGATATTATCGGGCAAGTGAAAGATGCAGCGGCGAAAGCCGAGCGTGTTCTCGTCTGCCTGGATTCAAACCACACCCACGACCACGTTCTGGCCGAACTCGACGCCTATGCGCCACTCGTCAGTCCTGGCAGCTATTGCATCGTTTACGACACGATCGTCGATGACATGCCGGCCGCCTTGTCGGGCGATCGGCCCTGGGGTCCGGGAAACAACCCCAAGACTGCCGTTCGCGCATTTCTTGAAAGCCACCCGGAATTCGAGATCGACAAGTCCATCGACCACAAGCTTCAGATCAGTGTTGCGCCCGACGGCTTCCTTCGCCGTAAAGACTGAGCTGCAACGGCCTTGGCGTCATCCCGTCAGGCGACTTACGTCAACAGCGCAGCCCGCTCAAACATTTTGCACACAGCCCATCGTCGCAGCAGTGCTTGTGAATTGGGCAGGAATCTTGCCGAGTCTGCAATTTTTGATTTGCGACAGCGCCATTCTTGTGGAAGATGCGCGCAGGGGATGCGGGTAAATCAAATTACTCGCCAAAAAACAAATACAGGGTAACAGCTTTCATGGAATACCTGATCCAGCAGCTCATCAACGGGCTGACCCTCGGATCGATTTACGGTCTGATCGCCATCGGCTACACGATGGTTTATGGCATCATCGGCATGATCAACTTCGCCCATGGCGACGTCTTCATGGTCGGTTCATTCATTGCCCTCGCCGTATTTCTCATTCTCACTTCGGTTTTCGGCTTCGCCTTCCTGCCGCTGGTTCTGCTCATCGTCCTTATCGTGTCGATGCTGTTCACCTCGGCCTGGGGCTGGACCGTCGAGCGGTTGGCCTACCGGCCGTTGCGCGGATCGTTCCGGCTGGCGCCGCTGATTACCGCGATCGGCATGTCGATCGTGCTGCAGAACTTCGTGCAGGTCACCCAGGGCGCGCGCGTCAAGCCGCTGCCGCCGCAGATTTCCGGTGGCATCACCCTGATGGAAGGCAGCACCGAGGCCGGCACCATCGCCGTGCAGCTGTCCTACATGCAGATGATCATCATCGGCGTGACCTTCGTGCTTATGGTCGGCTTCTCGCTGCTGATCGCCAAGACGCCGCTCGGCCGTGCCCAGCGCTCCTGCGAGCAGGACCAGAAGATGGCAGCACTCCTCGGCGTCAATGTCGACCGGACCATCTCGCTGACCTTCGTCATGGGCGCGGCTCTTGCCGCCGTCGCCGGCATGATGTTCCTGCTTCTTTACGGCGTGGTCGACTTCTACATCGGCTTCCTTGCCGGGGTGAAAGCTTTCACCGCAGCGGTGCTCGGCGGCATCGGCTCCCTTCCAGGCGCAATGCTGGGAGGATTGCTGATCGGTCTCATCGAGACCCTGTGGTCCGGTTATTTCACCGTTGAGTACAAGGACGTGGCGGCATTCTCGATCCTGGCGATCGTGCTGATCTTCATGCCGTCTGGCCTGCTCGGAAAGCCTGAAGTCGAGAAAGTCTAATGGCCAGCAACGATACCCAACCGGCGGACATCAACCATCCGGAAGGGGCGCAGATCAAGCGCGAAGAGCGCCTGGCTGCCCCTAATCTCCCGGCTGATGACCCCGCGAATTCCTATTCCGCCGCCATCAAGGACGCCGCAATCGCAGCTCTGCTCGCGGGCGTGCTCGGCTTCTTCTTCCTGGCTATCCGGACCGATATCGCCACCGGCGGGCTCGAAGTCACCACACGCTGGGGCCTCTGGATCATTTCCATGATCGTCGTCTTCGCGGGACGGCTGGCAATCAGCCTGTTCTTCCGCGGCGGCAAAGCAAAGGGCGCGGGCAACAAGGTTCTCAGTGCGGTTGCCGTACCGGGACTCGGCACCTGGCTCGGGCGGTTTCTTTTCGCCTTCGCGGTGATCCTGCCCTTCTTCTTCGTCTATTTCTTCCCTGCCCGCGACCGCCAGTTCATCGACCTCGCGATCCTGATCATGACCTACATCATGCTCGGTTGGGGGCTGAATATCGTGGTGGGCCTCGCCGGCCTACTCGATCTCGGCTATGTCGCCTTCTATGCGGTGGGCGCCTATTCCTTCGCACTCCTGTCGACGCATTTCGATTTCATCGGCTTCTGGATCGCCCTGCCGCTAGCCGGCATTCTGGCCGCGTTCTGGGGCATGATCCTCGGCTTCCCGGTTCTTCGCCTGAGAGGCGATTATCTGGCGATCGTGACGCTCGCCTTCGGTGAGATCATCCGCGTTGTGCTGCTCAACTGGTATGAGTTCACCGGCGGTCCGGACGGCGTCTCGGGCATTCCGAAGCCGACGCTCTTCGGGCTGGAATTCTCGCGCGGCGAAGGCGGCTTCGCAGACTTCTTCGGGCTCGAATACGACTCCATCCAGCGCTTCATTTTCCTCTATTACATCATCTTCGTGCTCGCGATCGCGACCAACCTGATCACCATGCGTCTGCGCAAGATGCCGATCGGTCGGGCTTGGGAAGCGCTGCGTGAGGATGAGATCGCCTGCCGTTCGCTCGGCATCAATACCACCAATACCAAGCTGACCGCCTTTTCGACCGGCGCGATGTTCGGTGGTTTTGCAGGCTCCTTCTTCGCCACCCGTCAGGGCTTCATCTCGCCGGAAAGCTTCACCTTCCTCGAATCCGCGATCATTCTCGCGATCGTGGTTCTCGGCGGTCTCGGCTCGCAGATCGGCGTCGTCATCGCATCGATCGTGATGATCGGAGGCATCGAACTCCTGCGTAACCTCGACTTTCTCCAAGCGATCTTCGGTGCAGGTTTCGACCCGACCCAATACCGCATGCTGATCTTCGGCCTTGCCATGGTTCTCATCATGGTCTGGAAACCGCGCGGTCTCATCTCTTCCCGTAATCCGTCCGCGGTTTACAAGGAGAAGAAGTCGATCGGCGCCGATATGGTCGCACAGGGTGAGGGACACTGACCATGGCAGACATCAAGGACATGACCGCGCCGGTCGCGAAGACCCGAGCGTGGGAGAACGACGCCGTACTCACCGTCGAGCATCTGACGATGCGCTTCGGCGGACTGACGGCGGTCAACGACCTGTCGTTCACCGTGGGACGGGGTGACATCACCGCCCTCATCGGCCCGAATGGCGCCGGCAAGACAACCGTCTTCAACTGCGTGACCGGCTTCTACAAGCCGACCGAAGGCCGCATCACCATGCGGCACGGCAAGGTCTCGGATGATTTCATCGAGCGGGTCACGGTGACCGGTGAGCGATATCGCACCGAAGGCAATGCCGGGGTCTATCTACTCGAGCGGATGCCGGACTTCACCATTTCCGACAAGGCGAAGGTGGCGCGTACCTTCCAGAACATCCGGTTGTTCGCCGGCATGACGGTTCTGGAAAACCTGCTCGTCGCCCAGCACAACCGGCTTATGGTGGCATCCAACTTCACCTTCGGCGGCCTTCTGGGACTTCCTGGCTACAAGAAGGCCCGTGAAGCTTCGATGGAGAAAGCCATCTACTGGATGGAGCGGGTCAATCTGATCGACCGTGCAGACGATCCGGCCGGCGACCTTCCCTATGGCGCGCAGCGCCGCCTCGAGATCGCACGCTCGATGTGCACCGATCCGCACCTTCTTTGCCTCGACGAGCCGGCAGCAGGCCTCAACCCGCGTGAATCGTCCGAGCTCAACGACCTTCTGCAGTTCATTCGTCGCGAACACGGCACCTCGATCCTCTTGATCGAGCATGACATGGGCGTGGTGATGGAGATATCCGACCACGTGATCGTTCTCGATTACGGCGAGAAGATCTCCGATGGCGATGCGGAAACGGTGCGCAACGACCCGAAGGTGATCGCAGCCTATCTGGGTGTCGACGACGAGGAAGAGATCGAGGAAATTCTCGAAGAGGATGCCGAGATCGCCGCAGCCCACGCCAGGGGCGAGGAAGTGTCCGACGATGTCGTGATGCCGGAAAAGGCTAAGGCCAAAAGCAAGGCCAAGCCGAAAGCGAAGAAGTCTGCGCCGGCGCAAACAAAGTCCGAGCCGGCACCCGCGGCTGCGGCCCCGGCTGCCGATACAGCGCCGGCTCCTGCGATGGCGGGCGGCCTCACTGCACCGCGAAACGGCAAGGCCGACAACCTGACCCGCATCAAGGGCATCGGTCCGATCAACGAGAAGAAGCTGAACGCACACGGCATCTTTCATTTCGATCAGATCGCCGTCTGGAAAGCCGCCGACGTCAAGCAGGCCGAGGACTATCTGGCCTTCGACGGACGCATCAAGCGCGAAGAGTGGGTCAAGCAGGCCAAGACCCTCGCCAAGGGCGGGGACACCGAATTTTCAAAACGGGTCGACAAGGGCACGGTGCCCTCAAGCCGATCCGGTAAAGGCAAGGGAGGCAGCAAGTGAGCGAGACCTCAGCCCCGCTTCTCTCCGTCTCCGGCGTCGAGACCTATTACGGCAAGATCGTCGCGCTCCGCGGCGTCGATATCGATGTTCATCGCGGCGAGATCGTCACGTTGATCGGTGCGAACGGCGCCGGCAAGTCGACCCTGATGATGACCATTTGCGGCAATCCCCGCGCCCGTCACGGACAGATCGTTTACGACGGCAAGGATATCTCGGCGATGCCGACCCACGAGATCATGCGGCTGGGGATTGCCCAGTCACCGGAAGGTCGCCGCATCTTCCCGCGCATGACCGTGATGGAAAATCTGCAGATGGGCGCTCAGCTCGTCGACGACAAATATTTCGACGACGACGTCAAGCGCGTCTTCGACCTGTTTCCGCGCCTAAAGGAACGTCAGATCCAGCGCGGCGGCACGCTCTCTGGCGGCGAACAGCAGATGCTCGCCATCGGGCGCGCGCTGATGAGCCGGCCGAAACTGCTTCTGCTCGATGAGCCGTCGCTCGGTCTCGCCCCGCTGATCGTCCGGCAGATCTTCGACATCATCGGCGATCTCAACAAGAACGAGGGCCTGACAGTCTTCCTGGTGGAGCAGAACGCGTTTCACGCGCTCAAGCTCGCCCACCGCGGCCATGTCATGGTCAACGGCAAGATCACGATGAGCGGCACCGGAGCGGAGCTCCTCAAGCGCGAGGAAGTCCGCGCAGCCTATCTCGAAGGCGGAAAGCACTAGGATACGACGATGGAACTTGAAAACGCCCTTCTCTGGGAAGTCTCGGCCTTCGAATTCATCCTCGTTACTGTCGTTCTCGGCGGGGCGGCAGCTTGGATGACGGGTCGCTCCGTGGCTCACTCCTGGGAAACGAACAAGCTTCTCGGCTTCTATATCGTGCTGTTGACCGCAGCCGTGAGGTTCATCCACTTCTCACTCTTCAACGGCTCGCTGTTGTCGCTGCATTACTACATCGTCGATCTCATCGTCCTGCTTGGGATCGCCTTTGCCGCCAAGCGCTTTACCCGCTCCAGGCAAATGTCTTCGCAGTACAGTTTCAAGTTCGAGAGATCGGGACCTTTCACGTGGAAAGATCGCTGATAACCAAGGTTTAATTCAACCGGGTCCGCGACAAGAAAAACCTCGAAAAAGCCCTTTCAATCCGTGAAAATATGGGATTTGATGGCTTCCAAGCGGGCTTAGGCCCGCTGCGTTACAGGCAGAGAGGACCCACACCGACCCATCTGCCGCATCTTGCAACCGGTGTATAAGAATTGAGGGAACACAATGAAAAAGGCACTCTTGGCAGGCGCTGCACTCAGCCTTCTGATGTCGACTTCCGCCTATGCGGACATCATCATCGCAACGGCGGGTCCGATGACCGGCCAGTACGCTTCCTTCGGTGAACAGATGAAGACCGGCGCCGAGCAGGCCGTGGCCGACATCAATGCCGCTGGCGGCATCAACGGCGAAATGCTGAAGCTGGAAGTGGGCGACGATGCCTGCGACCCGAAGCAGGCTGTTGCGGTTGCCAACCAGTTCGCTGGTGAAGGCGTCGTCTTCGTTGCCGGTCACTTCTGCTCCGGCTCGTCGATCCCGGCTTCTGCCGTTTATGCCGACGAAGGCATCGTGCAGATCTCGCCGGCTTCGACCAACCCGAAGTTCACCGACGAACGTCCGGGCCCGGGCATCTACCGCGTCTGCGGTCGTGACGACCAGCAGGGCGCCTTCGCGGGCAAGTACCTGATGGACAATTTCGCCGACAAGAAGATCGCGTTCATCAATGACAAGACCGCATACGGCAAGGGTCTCGCCGACGAAACGCAGTCTGCCTACGAAGCAGCTGGTGGCAAGCCGGCCCTGGTGGAATCCTACACGGCCGGTGAAAAGGACTATTCGGCTCTCGTCTCGAAGCTGAAGGCCGAAGGCATCAATGTTCTCTACATCGGCGGCTACCACACCGAAGCTGGCCTGATGGCTCGCCAGGCCAAGGAACAGGGCATGGACCTGCAGATCATCTCGGGCGACGCTCTGGTGACTGACGAGTACTGGGCTATCACCGGTGATGCCGGCGAAGGCACGCTCATGACCTTCTCGCCGGACCCGACCCAGTATGAATCGGCCAAGAAGGTCGTGGATGCACTGCAGTCGGCCGGCAAGACCACCGAAGGCTACGTGCTTTACACCTATGCCGCTATCCAGGCCTGGGCCGACGCCGTGAAGACTGCCGGCTCGACCGACTTCGACGCCGTCACCAAGGCGCTCGATGACGGTACTTTCTCGACTGTGCTCGGCGACCTGTCGTTCGACGACAAGGGCGACGTGTCGCTGCCGGGCTACGTCATGTACGAATGGCACGACGGCAAGTACAGCCAGATGTAATCTGGTTTTCCGATCTTTCGGAAAGAAGGCCCGGTCTCGCGACCGGGCCTTTTCATTTGCGGCAAGTGTGTGTGTGGCGAGTGATTACGGCTCAGTTGCGCCAAGCGATATCGGCGGGACGGGATTTCGTGAGCACCAGATCGGCATTGATCATGTCGTTGCCTTGGGCCCTCGCCCTCGCCGCATCCGCATCGTGGCCGTGATCGAGCCAGCGCCGCACCAGACGGTCTTCCAGCGTCTTGCGGCCGGTCTCGATCATCACCGTGAGATCGAAAAGCGGGGCAAGCGAATCCCACGGCGCTTCATCGAGAAGAAGATAGTTGCCTTCGGTCAGCACGATCGGGCTTGCCGCAGGCACGATGCCGGCCCCGGCGCGCGCCAGATCGAGATCACGGTCGAAAAGCGGCACCATGACATCGCTGTCGCGGTCGTTGCGCAGCCTCTCGACAAGGGCGCGGTAGCCCGCGACATCGAAGGTGAAGGGTGCACCTTTTCTCGCCAGATGGCCGCGGTCCTGCAGGACCGCATTGTCGAGGTGAAACCCGTCCATCGGCACCACCGGTACGGTTCCATGCCCATTCGACAGCTTGTCCCGGAGTTCGTCCACCAGGGTCGATTTGCCGGCACCTGGCGGTCCGGCGATCGCGACGATAAATCGCTCGGACCCGATGGCCCGCATGCGGATCTCGTTGGCAAGCTCGCTCAGGCTCTCGATTGTGATGGAGGTCGTCTGCATTCTGTTTCTTCTCGCTTTTATCGCTTCATTTCGCACGTGGCAGGAGCGCAGGCAAGCGAGGGCGGCGCAGGCAGGCTAGCAGACGTCGCCCAAAGGCTCGCAAATTCCTGTGAGTTTTGTCCGCGCCCCCTGATCGCTCTTGCATTCAGCCCGAGATTACGCGAACATCAGCCTACCTGTTGGGAGAAACCGGTTCAGCACCGGTGCCGAAGGAGCAACCGCCCCGGAAACTCTCAGGCGAAAGGACCAACAGGCAATACGGACTCTGGAGACAGGCGTGCCAGACACGCCGGCCGAAGGGATAGCAATCTCAGGCAGACGGACAGAGGGGGTACGAATCCGGATGAATGACGTCCGATACCTTTGCCCCGTGCGCGGCGAGAGCCAAGCACCCTCGTGTGAGATTGCCAGTGGAAACTGACAAACCCCTTTCCAAAACTCCTCTTCATGACCTGCATATAGAACTCGGCGCCAAGATGGTGCCCTTTGCCGGCTACGACATGCCGGTCCAGTATCCGCTCGGCGTGTTGAAGGAACACCTCCATACCCGTGCGGCAGCCGGCCTGTTCGATGTTTCCCATATGGGACAGATCCTGATCCGGCCGAAAGGCGGCGACGTGAAAGATGCGGCCCTGGCGCTCGAAAGCATCGCTCCCATCAACGTGGCGGGCCTGAAAGAGGGCCGACAGCGTTATGGCCTTTTCACCAATGACGAGGGCGGCCTCTATGACGACTTCATGGTCGCCAATCGCGGCAACCACCTCTATGTGGTCGTCAACGCCGCCTGCAAGGAACAGGATCTCGGCCTGATCCGCGAGGCCTGCGCTGACAGCTGCGAGATCGAAGCTCCCTTCGAGCGTGGATTGATGGCGCTGCAGGGTCCGGCGGCCGAAGCCGTACTCAGCGCACTGGCGCCCGAAGTCACCGACATGACATTCATGGATGTGCGCGACGTCGATCTGGATGGCATCTCCGCAGTCGTTTCGCGCTCGGGCTATACCGGCGAAGACGGCTACGAGATATCCGTTTCAGCAGACGACGCCGAAGCACTTGCCCGCAAACTGCTTGCCGACGAGAAGGTTGAGGCAATCGGTCTCGGCGCGCGGGACTCGCTTCGCCTCGAAGCCGGTCTCTGCCTTTATGGCCACGACATCGATATGACGACCACACCGGTGGAAGCCGCCCTCACTTGGGCGATCCAGAAGGTGCGTCGCAATGGTGGCGAGCGCGCCGGTGGTTTCCCGGGCGCCGATATCATCCTACCGCAGTTCGAAACCGGAGCTGAAAACGTCCGTGTCGGGCTCGCGCCGGAAGGCCGCGCCCCGGTGCGCGAAGGTGCGGACCTCTTTGCCGATGAAACATCGACCGAGCCATTCGGAAAGGTGACGTCCGGCGGTTTCGGCCCGTCCTATGGCGGTCCGGTTTCCATGGGTTACGTTCCGAGCGCGCAAGGCGAGCCCGGCACGATCGTTTACGCCGAAGTGCGCGGCAAGCGCCTGCCGCTTCGGGTCGCCTCCCTCCCCTTCGTCCAAAACACCTACAAGCGCTGAGCTTCAGACGGGAACCCTCCAAATGATCAAATACACCGAAGACCACGAATGGCTTAAACTCGAAGGCGATGTCGCAACCGTCGGCATCACCCAACACGCAGCCGAACAGCTTGGCGATCTCGTTTTCGTCGAACTGCCCGAGGCAGGCGCCGAGTTCGACAAGGGCGACGAAGCCGCAACCGTGGAATCCGTCAAGGCTGCTTCCGAAGTCTACTGCCCGCTCAAGGGCGAGATCACCGAAGTCAACGAAGCGATCGTCAACGATCCGTCGCTGGTCAATTCCGACCCTGCCGGCGAAGGCTGGTTCTTCAAGCTCAAGCTCGCCAACCCGTCCGATATCGAGGCGCTTCTCGACGAAGCCGCCTACAAGGCGATCATCGACTGAGGACCCCGTATGACCGTCAAGCTCTCCGACTACAATCCGTACGACTTCGCCAATCGTCGCCACATCGGGCCCTCGCCCGCCGAGATGGATACGATACTGCAGACGATCGGCGTATCGTCCGTCGATGAACTGATCGACGACACCATTCCCGCTTCGATCCGGCAGAAGTCGCCGCTCGACTGGGGCGAGCCGATGAGCGAGCGCGAAGTGCTCGACCATCTGCGCGAAACCGCCAAGCGCAACAAGGTCATGACCTCGATGATCGGTCAGGGCTATTACGGCACGGTGATGCCGCCGGTGATCCAGCGATGCATCCTGGAAAACCCCGCCTGGTACACCGCCTACACCCCCTACCAACCGGAAATCAGCCAGGGGCGGCTCGAAGCCCTCCTGAATTTCCAGACCATGATCTCGGACCTCACCGGCCTCGACATCGCCAATGCCTCGCTTCTCGATGAAGCGACCGCTGCGGCCGAAGCCATGGCGATGGCGCATCGTGTGTCGAAGTCAAAAAGCACCACCTTCTTCGTCGACAAGGACTGTCACCCGCAGACCATCGACGTGATCCGCACCCGGGCAGAACCGCTGGGTCTGAACATCGTGGTGGGCGATCCGTTCACCGATCTCGACGCGGCAAGCGTCTATGGCGCGGTGTTCCAGTATCCGGGCACCAATGGCGACGTGCGTGATTTCACCGACGTGATCTCGAAACTGCACGAGGAAAAGGCGATCGCCACGCTTGCCTGCGATCCGATGGCGCTCGCGCTCATCAAGTCTCCTGGCGACATGGGCGCCGACATCGCCGTCGGTTCTGCCCAGCGCTTCGGCGTGCCGATGGGCTATGGCGGCCCGCACGCGGCCTTCATGGCGGTGCGCGACGCATGGAAACGCTCGATGCCCGGTCGTCTGGTCGGAGTGACGATCGATGCGCGCGGCAACCAGGCTTACCGGCTTGCGCTGCAGACCCGCGAACAGCATATCCGCCGCGAAAAGGCGACCTCGAACATCTGCACCGCGCAGGTTCTGCTCGCCGTGATCGCCTCAATGTATGGCGTCTTTCACGGCCCTGTGGGGATCCGTGCCATTGCCGGGCGCATCCACATGAAGGCGGCCAAGCTCGCAGCCGGCCTGAAACAGCTCGGCTTTACCGTAGAGACCGAAGAATTCTTCGACACGATCACCGTTAATGTCGGCGACAAGAAGGATGCGCTAATGGCTGCCGCCCTCAAGGAGGGCATCAATCTTCGCCGCATCGGCTCTGACAGGATCGGCATTTCGTGCGACGAGATCACCCGTCCGAAGACGGTCGAAGCGGTCTGGCGTGCCTTTGGCGGCGACCTGAACTTCGCAAGTCTCGATGCCAAGCCGGCGATTACCGACGCGATGGCCCGGACGTCCGATTTCATGACGCATCCGGTCTTCCACATGAACCGTGCGGAAAGCGAGATGACGCGCTATATCCGCCGGCTCTCGGACAAGGACCTGGCGCTCGACCGCGCGATGATCCCGCTCGGTTCGTGCACAATGAAGCTGAACGCCACCGCCGAGATGCTGGCGATCAGCTGGCCGGAATTCGCAGAGATGCATCCCTTCGCGCCAGCCGATCAGGCCGAGGGATACAAGTACATGGTCGATGATCTGAGCGACAAGCTTTGCAAGGTCACCGGTTACGACGCCATGTCGATGCAGCCGAACTCCGGTGCGCAGGGCGAATATGCCGGCCTGATGACGATCCGCGCCTATCATGAATCGCGCGGCGAGCCCGGCCGGAAAATCTGCCTGATCCCGACCTCGGCGCACGGCACCAATCCGGCATCGGCACAGATGGCGGGCATGACGGTGGTTCCCGTCGGCACCCGCCAGAACGGTGATATCGACATCGAGGATTTCCGCGCCAAGGCCGAGAAGTACCGCGACGAGCTGTCGTGTTGCATGATCACCTACCCCTCCACCCACGGCGTCTTCGAGGACACCGTGCAGGAGGTGTGCAAGATCACCCATGACAATGGCGGTCAGGTCTATCTCGATGGCGCCAACCTCAATGCGATGGTCGGCCTGTCGCGTCCGGGCGATATCGGGTCTGACGTCAGCCACCTCAACCTGCACAAGACCTTCTGCATTCCGCATGGCGGCGGCGGTCCGGGCATGGGGCCGATCGGCGTGAAATCGCATCTGGCGCCGTTCCTTCCGGGCCATTGCGCGACGGACGGCAAGCCCGGCGCGGTCTCGGCTGCACCTTACGGCTCTGCCTCCATTCTTCCCATCTCCTGGGCATACTGCCTGATGATGGGGGGCGAAGGACTAACGCAGGCGACCCGTATCGCCATCCTCAACGCCAACTATATCGCGGCACGGCTCTCTGGCGCCTATGACATCCTCTACACGTCGAAGAGCGGACGGGTTGCGCATGAGTGCATTCTCGACACCCGCCCGCTCGACGACAGCGCTGGCGTGAGCGTCGAGGATATCGCCAAGCGGCTGATGGATGCGGGCTTCCACGCACCGACCATGAGCTGGCCCGTTGCCGGCACGCTGATGATCGAGCCGACGGAATCGGAAACCAAGGCGGAGATCGATCGGTTCTGCACGGCCATGCTCGCTATCCGTGAAGAGACGCGTCAGATCGAAAGTGGCGCAATGGATCGGGAGAACAACCCGCTCAAGAACGCGCCGCATACGATCGAGGACCTCGTTGGCGCCTGGGACCGTCCCTATGACCGTGAAGCCGGCTGCTTCCCGGCAGGATCGCTTCGCACCGCCAAGTATTTCCCGCCGGTAAACAGGATCGACAACGTGTATGGCGACAGGAACCTCGTCTGCTCCTGCCCACCAATGACGGAATACTTGGAAGTTGCCGAGTAAGCATTCCAACTTCGTCAAGGAACAAGGCCTGCGGAACGGCTGTTTCGCGGGCCTTTTCCTTGGGCGCGCTATAAGGGCAATTTTTTCTCAGGCATATACTCAGCATTATCAATCACAAGCGGGTGAGACGGCAACGTTTCAGCGCCCACCCTCTTGCGAATGAATGTTCATTCATTATATTGCGGCGCAGTACCGCCTGCATGTTCATGCCAACTTTGGGGAAGCTGACGCCATCATGGATGCGCCGACGATCGATTTTTCCAACCAGAAAGTCCTCGAGATCCTGAGTGCCGTGAAGTCCGTCTTCGCCACGAAGGGATTTGACGGCGCCTCAATGCAGGATCTGGCGCAGGCCGCGCGCATGAGCGTCGGCAATTTCTACCGCTATTTCCCATCCAAGAACGCCATCATCCAGGCGATGGTCCAGATGGACATGGACTGCATGGAGTCGGAATTCGCGGAGATCGAGACCACAGACAATCCGCGTGCCGTCTTCCTTGCCAAACTCACCGACCGCATTGAAAATCTTCCGGCGGAGGAAGCCGCGCTCTGGACAGAGATGCAGGCAGCCTCGTTCCGCGTGCCGGAAATCGCCGAACTGAAGCGAAAGATGGAGCGCACGATCCGCGAAAAGATCGTCAGGGCGCTGGTGCGGATTGACGGCGGCACGTCCGAGGCCGACCTCGCACGCTACGATCAGCACGCCCACCTGATCATGCTGATGGTCCATGGCTTCGCGCAGCGTCGTTACTGCTCGGTCGACATGCAGGATGAAGCCGCGAACAAGGCTCTCGGCCAACTCGTTCTCAATACCCTGCGGATGGCGCTTCACGCCTCGGCAATTGTCAAATCCGACGAACAGGTTTCTTCCCGATGAACCGGATCGCACTTATCGCAGCCGCCTTTTCCCTCGTCTCCTTCTCCGCGATCGCGGCTGAGGAAACGACTGAAGCACCCAAGACAAATCTCGCGCCCCCGATCATCGCGGTCCGGGCGGAGACGCACGAAGTTGTCGACCGCATTCTCGTCAACGGCCTGATCGCGCCGGAGGAGGAAATTCTCGTCCAGCCACAGGTCGAGGGGCTGGCGATCGACGAACTTCTGGCCGATGTCGGAGACACCGTGAAAAAGGGGGACGTGCTTGCACGGCTTTCGGATGACCAGTTGATCCTGCAGAAGAGCCAGCTCGCAGCCAACAAGGCCAAGGCCGAAGCTGCCCTTGCCCAGATGGAAGCACAGAAGGTCGAGGTCGAGGCGAATACGAACGAGCTGGAGAAGACAGCGCAGCGCGCCAAGCAGCTGGCCGCGAAGGGCACGTATTCCAGTGTTCAAGCTGAGCAGGCAGAGGCGCAAGCAGTCGCCGGCCGCGCAAAGGTTCGCTCGGTCGAAGAGTCGATCAAGGTCGGCCAGGCCGACATCGAAGTGGTCGAGGCCCAGATCAAGGACATCGATCTCAAACTTGCACGTACCGAAGTGAAGGCACCGGCAGACGGCGTCATTACCGCTCGAGCCGCCAAGGTCGGCACCATCGCCAGCGCTTCTGCCGGCGCGATGTTCACGATGATCCGCGACGGCAAGCTGGAACTGAAAGCGGATGTCTCCGAAACGGACATCCTGCATATCGAGCCCGGCATGAAGGCAGACATCCAGGTTTCCGGTCTGAAGGATTCGCGGAGCGGCACCGTTCGCCTCGTGGAGCCGACGCTCAGCACCACCTCCCGGCTTGGCACCGTGCGTATCGATTTCGACAATTCCGATCGCCTGAAGGCCGGCCTTTTCGCCGAAGCCGAGATCATCGCCGAGAAGCGCGAAGGCGTGACCGTGCCGGTGACGTCAGTCAGCCTGTCGCGCGACGGAGACAGTGTTCTCCTGATCACGGACGGACAGACACACAGGACGGCTGTCGAAACCGGCATCCGCGACGGCGACCGCATCGAGATCACCAAGGGGCTGTCGGCAGGTGACCTGATCGTCGCTAAAGCCGGCGCCTTCGTGCGTGACGGCGACCGGATAAAGCCGGTTGTCGAGGGCGACCCTGAAACCACCGCGGCGATCGCCGACTAGGAGAGACCGAGATGAACTTTTCCGCCTGGTCCATCCGTAATCCGATAGCGCCACTGCTCGCCTTCTTTCTGCTTGTGGTCCTCGGGCTTCAGTCCTTCTTCTCGCTGCCGATCACGCGCTTTCCGAATATCGACGTACCGCTCGTCTCCATTACCGTCGCACAGCCGGGCGCAGCACCGTCTGAGCTCGAAGCGCAGGTGACCAAGAAAATCGAGGACTCGGTTTCCTCGATCACCGGTATCGACGATATCATTTCGACGGTGTCTGATGGTCTGTCCCAGACCAATGTCCTGTTCAAGATGGATGTGCCGACCAACCAGGCGGTGCAGGATGTCAAAGACAAGATCGACCAGATCCGCGGCGATCTGCCGGCTGACGTCGAAGAGCCGATCGTCACCCGTGTCGATGTCGAAGGCCAGGCCATTCTCACCTATGCCGTTCATGCGCCCGACATGACGCTGGAAGAGGCCTCCTGGTTCGTGGATGACACGATCAAGCGCGCCCTTCAGGGCGCCGAGGGCGTCGGCAAGGTAGACCGCTATGGTGGTGCCGACCGTGAAGTCATGGTGGCGCTTGATCCGGCCCGGCTCGACAGCTATGGCATCACCGCCAGTCAGGTGAACCAGCAGCTGCGCGCGACCAACGCCAATCTGGGCGGCGGCCGCGGCGAAATTGGTGATCGCGAACAAACGATCCGGACGCTGGGCGACGCGTCCAGCCCGGAAGATCTCGCCAATCGCACGATCTCGCTCCCGAACGGCCGCTTCGTGCGCCTTTCAGAGCTTGGAACCGTGCGCGACAGCTACGAGGAGCTCCGCTCCTTTGCCCGCTATGATGGCGATCAACTGGTCGCCTTTGCGGTTTTCCGCGCCAAGGGCGCCAGTGAGGTCACCGTCGATGAGGCTGTCACCAAGGAGCTCAACGAGATCCGGGCAAAATATCCCGACGTCGAAATCCTGCCCGTCGATGACACGGTCTTCTTCACCTACGGCAATTACGAGTCCGCGCTCCATACGCTGGTCGAAGGCGCGGTTCTCGCCGTCCTGGTGGTGTTCCTCTTCCTCAGGAACTGGCGAGCGACGTTGATTGCGGCAGTCGCGCTGCCGCTATCTGCCATCCCCACCTTCTACGTGATGGATCTTCTCGGTTTCTCGCTCAACCTCGTCAGCCTCCTCGCGATCACGCTGTCGACAGGTATTCTCGTCGATGACGCGATCGTCGAGATCGAGAACATTTCGCGGCATATCAAGATGGGCAAGTCGCCCTATCGCGCGGCAATGGATGCGGCAGACGAAATCGGGCTGGCGGTTATTGCGACCACCTTCACCATCATCGCGGTGTTCGTGCCCGTTTCCTTCATGCCAGGCATTCCTGGCCAGTATTTCGTGCAGTTCGGACTGACCGTCGCCTTTGCGGTGTTCTTCTCGCTTCTGGTCGCACGCCTCATCACCCCGATGATGGCCGCCTATCTGATGCGCACGAGCGATGCCCACGAGGAAGGCGAGCAGAACGGCCCGATCATGAAGGCCTATACCGGCCTCATCAATCACACCCTTCGGTGGCGTTACACCACGCTTCTCGTCGCATTCGCGTCGCTCGGCGTGGCCATCTACTTCATGGCACAGATCCCCGGCTCCTTCCTGCCGCCTGACGACGTCTCGCGCATCTCTGTGAGTGTGGAACTGCCACCCGGAGCCACGCTCGCCGATACCGACCGGACCACCGAGGAAATGCGCAAGCTGATCGCGCCGATCAAAGGCGTGGAGAACGTCTTCGTACTCGGCGGCAGCTCGCCGCGCGGCGAAATGGACATTCGGCGTGCCTCGCTGGCCGTGCTGTTGCAGAAGAAAGAGCACTCGATGCTCAAGACGCTGGTCAACGGTTTTGTCGACAATGTGCCGCTGGTCGATCACATACTCCCGCGCATGGCCGAGAACGGCCGTGTTCGGTCGCAGGCCGAGATCGAGGTCGAGGTCTTCGACAAGCTCGCCACTATTCCCGATGTGCGCGCCTACAAGCTCAACGACCGTGGCGAGCGCGATCTCTCCTACAATGTGGTGTCTAACAATGAGGCGGACATCGAGCGTGCGGTCGCGCTGCTGGAACCGAAACTGCGTCAGGACCCCACGCTGACCGGCGTCAGCGTCTCGGGTGCCCTTCCCCGGCCTGAAATCCAGGTCCGGCCGAAGAGCGACGAGGCCGCGCGTCTCGGCGTGACGACCAGCCAGATCGCGGAGACAGTCCGCGTCGCGACCATCGGCGACGTCGATGCCGCACTCGCCAAGATCTCGCTCGACGACCGCCAGGTACCGATCCGGGTCCAACTCGATCGTGACTACCGTGCCAATCTCGACCGTATCGCCAATCTCAAGGTCACGACCGCGTCCGGTGCGCGCGTGCCGCTGAAATCCGTGGCCGATATCGAGATCACGCAAGGGCCGAGCACCATCAACCGCTTTGACCGGCAGCGTCAGGCAACCATCGGCGCCAGCCTGCCGATCGGCGTCGCGCTCGACACGGCGAAGAAGAACTTCATGGAGATCGTGAACAACACCGACCTTCCCGCCTCGGTGAGCGTGCTCGAAAGCGGTGATGCCGAAGTTCAGGCCGAGCTCATGACGAGCTTCGTAAACGCCATGCTGATGGGCCTGCTTCTGGTGCTGACAGTGCTGATTCTGCTGTTCAAGGACGTGATCCAGCCCTTCACCATCCTGTTCTCGCTGCCGCTTGCAATCGGCGGTGTCGCGGCGGGCCTCATTCTCACGGGTTACTCGGTTTCCATGCCGGTGCTGATCGGCATCCTGATGCTGATGGGCATCGTGACGAAGAACGCCATCCTGCTCGTCGATTTCGCGATCGAGATGATCCGCGGCGGGATGGACCGGATGCCGGCGATGATCGAAGCCTGTACAAAACGTGCGCAACCCATCGTCATGACGTCCATCGCCATGTCGGCGGGCATGCTGCCCTCCGCACTCGGCGTCGGCGAAGGCGGCTCGTTCCGCTCACCCATGGCGGTCGCGGTGATCGGCGGCATCATCGTCTCGACTGTACTGAGCCTGATCGTGGTGCCTTCCTTCTTCCTGATCATGGACGATCTTTCGGGACTTCTGGGGCGGATCTTCTCCCGCTTCGTAGGCCCGAAGGAAGAGGAGCCGGAGGACGCAGATCTCGGCGCCACCGTTTCGGCCAATTCCGAGGAAATCGGCGAGCTCAAGGAGCGCCTGGCCCGGCTCGAGGCCGAGGAGCGTCGCGGCCCTCGTCTGATCGTCTCAAGGGATGCCGCCGAATAAGCGGCGGCATTTCCGGCGACGGCTATTGGCAGTCCGCGCCCGCTTGCCGTAGAAGGGGAACCTGAATTGCGAACAAGCGTCGGCACGGCGCCCAACGAAGCAGGACGGTTTCCATGCAATGTTTTTTCGTCGAATTTCGCTGCGAACTCGGCAAGGCCTATTCGGTCGCCGAGGAACTGGCCAATCGGGAAATCGCCTCTGAAGTCTATTCGGTCAGCGGTCCGTTCGACCTGCTCGCCAAGTTCTATGTCGGCGACGAGATCGACATCGGCCATTTCGTCGCCGAAAACATCCACTCGATCGACGGCATCGAACGGACCCAAACGACACTGACCTTCAAGGCGTTCTGACGATAAGGATCGGTCTCCACGGCACGACATGGTCTGTCCTCTGCCGGAATTGCGAGCCCGTCGTTCATCTTCGAATTGTCGAGGAGGAGTGGTGGTACGATTGGCTGGGTTCGAACCAGCGACCTCCGGATCCACAATCCGGCGCTCTAACCAACTGAGCTACAATCGCACAAGACGAGCGCCGCTCAGGCGCTTCATTCCGACTGCCGCTCAAATACTTTCCTCATGCCGCTTTTGCAAGAGGGTACGGCAGGGTTTTGACAAAGAGAAATCCGAAGCCGTTCCCTTCGCCTGCTTCCCGCATGATTGCGAACACGAAAAAGGCCGGGTCGAACCCGGCCTCTTCAGTGCGGCGTCGAGTGATCCGAATAAACGGATCAGGCAGCCTTAACCTTGGCTTCCACTTCGCTCATTGCCTTTTCGGTCGCTTCCTTGGTCGGCTTCGACACGTCTTCGGCAACCTTGCGAGCGGCTTCCTGCATCGCCTTTGTCTGGTCAACCATCAGGTCGGCCTGCTTGCGGAAGAAGGTGCTCTGCAGTTCGATCATTTCGGCCATCGACTTGACGCCGAGCAGGGCTTCGAGATGCGACAGCGAGTTTTCGGTGCTCGCGCGGACCGCGTCGATGCCCTTGAGGCTGAGTTCGACGGTACCGGCCTGGGCCTTCTCGAGGGTCACTTCCATGGTCTTGGTCGCGCCTTCGGCGGCTTCTTTCATCTTGGCGTAGTTTTCCTTCGACTGCGCCATGGCCTTCTCGGTGTAATCGCGGTAAGTTTCGGACATCTTGTTGACGTCGAAAGCCGGGAACTGAAACATTTCTGCCTGCTTTTTGGTAGTAGCCATTTCATTCTCCTCGGTAACGTTGTGCGGTTCGGAAAAACGCGTTCCCATCCGCTTCGGCAACTTATATAGCACCGCTTATTGTGCATTGCAACATCAACGCACAAATTTTTGTGCAACGCACAACGCGTTAACCTCAAATTGACATTGATCCCCCACAGCGCATGGCCTTGCTAGACCGGAAAAGGCGTCCCAGCTATTAATGAGGTGTTAACTGTGACTCTGCGGGCCCGACTGCAGAGCGCACGAATTGCCGGGGACTCGGGTACAGGACAGTATGCAGTACGAAAGTCATCCATTCATCGATCTTGCCGTGCACAAGGACATTCGCGAGCGCTTCGCCCGCGGGGATGCCCTTGCCGTGGCGAGCCCCGATCTGGAGACGATCGTTTGGGCCAACGGGCCGGCTGCGAACCTGTTCGGCTATTCCAGCATCTACGAACTCATCGAGGAAGGCATCGGCACCCGCCCCGCCATCAAGCGGCAGATCGCGGGCGCCGTGGTCGGGCTTGCGCGCAAAGCCGGCCAGAATTTCCTGATCCGTGTGTCCGAAGGGTTTCGCCGCAAGACGGTTGGCGCCCGCGTTGAACTCATCGAGCTTCCCGGTGGCGCGCCCGCCGTCCTGATTTCTGCCGAGCGCGACTATTCCGGCGGACTTTCCGCACGCGCACGCCAGATCATCAGCGGCTTCGAGGAAGCCGATGTCCATGTCGCCGTACTCGACGACACCGGCGCGCTTCTTGCCGGCTCCGCCTCATTTGAGGCCGCCGAGCTATCCGAAGACGATCTGAGAAAGATGGCGCGCGATGTCGAACAACAGGGCGACCGGCTGATCAAGCGCATGATCCACAGTGCGCGTGGCGAGATGCCGGCAGCCATCGGACGGCTGACCGACGACCCGGTACTCAATCTTGTCTTCGTGGTCGATACCGGTGCCGGCGAGACGGACGCACCAGACGAATTGGCCAGCGACGACGACACCCTTCCCTCGCCGACACCCGCCTTCGATGCGGACAAGGTGCGTGAGGAGCTCGCCGACACGCCGCAGCCTGTTTCGGATGAGCCAACCCTTCCGCCGCCTTTCGCCGCAGCGCAGGGTATTTCCGCCAGCGACGATGATACCGGCCAGTCTGAGGCCGACGACGCTTTCGAGAGTGATCCGCTCTGGGCGGAAGTGCCGCCCCAGACCTCGATGGACGAAAATGCGGACGAAAACTCCGACGAGCCCGACGAAGACGAACTCGAGGACGCGTTTGAGGCAGAAGAGGATAGCGACTACCTAGCGGTTGAGGCTGCTCCGGACTCTTCGACAGAAATAATCGCAAACCAAGAGCGGGAAACCACAGCGCCGGAAGACGATTTCACCTTCGATCCCGACGGCCGGCCCGTGCGTTTCGTCTGGAAGATTGATCGTGGCGGCACCTTCTCGGAGCTTTCCCCTGAATTTGCCGAGGCCGTGGGCCCGAACGCTGCCGACATTCTGGGTCGCAGCTTCCCGGATGTGGCGCGGGTCTTCAATCTCGACCCCGATCACGTCATCACCGATCTTCTGAGCCGCAGGGACACCTGGTCCGGCAAGACCGTCTACTGGCCGATCCAGGGCACTGACATGGTGGTCCCTGTCGATCTGGCGGCCCTGCCGACCTACACCCGCGAGCGCCGCTTCGACGGCTTCCGCGGCTTTGGCATCGTGCGCATCGGCGAAGCCCGCGACGATGAAGAGGCGATTGGGCTGGCGCTCGCGCCCGGCCCCTACACCCCGGTAGCGCGTAAGTCTCCGCCGGTGATCGAAGACACGACCGACGATCTGACCGAAGACGCCAACGTCATTTCGGAGGAAACGGAAGCAGTCAGCGAAGACGTCGTTACCGAAAGCCCGCAGCACGACAGCGCCGAGCATCCTGTCGAGGAGCGCTCCGCCGACGACGCTGGTCGCGAAGATGTCGAAGCTCCGGAAGAGCCCACCGGCGCCTGGGACGATGCCGGCGCACCTTCTTCAGAAGATGATAAGGTTTCCGACGGCGCCTCCGACGATGCGCCAGCCACCGTCGAAGAGCCCAAAGAGGACGATCCGTTCCGGGGCGAAAAGCCTGCCATTTCCTTCACACCCAATGCCGGGCGCAGGGAAAGCGACAAGGTCATTGATCTCGAGACGCGTCGGGCGAAGGCACGCGAAACCCTGACACCGCTTGAACAAGCTGCCTTTCGCGAGATCGGCGAAAAGCTCGGAGTGAGCCTGGAAAGTCTGCGTCCGTCCGAGCCTACCGAAACGCCGACGACCGAAGTTACAGAACAGGACGAAGAGCCGCAGACGAGTGCGCCTGCGTCCGAGTTGCCGGACGGCACGACAGACGACGACACCACCTTGTCGGAGCGCATGCAGGAACCCGAAGAGGTGAGCGCCCTGTTCGACAATGTCGACGGTCCTGCAATCGATAATGCCGCGGACGTCCCGGAAGAGTTTGAAGAGCCCTCACCTGAAGACGAACTCGAAGACCGTGATGCAGACGAGCAGGCGCCTGACGCTGAGGCCAGCGACGAAGCTACGCTCGAAGCAGTAGAACTCGATGACGAGGCTCGCAACGCCATCGAATCCACCTCCGAGGAGCGGGACGTTCTTCATTTGGATGAGCCCCGTGCGGAGGAAGGCGGCGCGTTCGACCAGCCCGATGTCGCAGCAGAATCCGGCGACGAAGGGTTTGAGCTGATCGAATCCCGTGACGGCGAAGACGATCACGCTGAAGAAATCGAATATTATGATGAGCCGGAAACCCCGCCTCTTCAGCCGCGTTTCGAATTGCCGCCGCGCAACGCAGTCGCGTCCGGCATGACCGAGGACGTGATCGACATGATACCGGCTGCGCTGCTGGTCCATGCCGGCGACAATCTCATTCACGGGAACCCCGAATTCTTCGGACTGACCGGCTACAGCTCACTCACCGAACTCGAACAAGCCGGTGGCCTCGATATGCTGCTGACCAGCGACGAGGAAAGCGGAGCCATGCTGATGCGCAATTCCGATGGTGACGTAGCCCCTGTGACCGCGCGACTGCGCTCGATCAACTGGCATGACAGTCAGGCGCTGCTTCTGAGCCTGGCGCTGAAAGAACCGGTTGCGCCTGCCTTCCTGCCGCAGGAAGAGCCGAACATCGAAGCGACGGTCGACCCTGCGCCAGACATCGCGCCTGACGAAACTGAAGCGCCAGCAGATGTGCCCGAGATCGACATCGAAGCTGTTGCCCGTCTCGAAGCGCTCGAGATCGAGGCGCGTGAGTTGCGCTCTATTCTCGAGACGGCGACCGACGGTGTCGTCATCATCGGCGACGACAATCGCATCCGCTCGATGAACGGCTCGGCGCATGTGCTCTTCGGCTATGACGACAGCGAGACGATCGGTCAGCCCTTCGCCATGCTGTTTGCCCATGAGAGCCAGCGTGCGGTGATGGACTATCTGTCTGGGCTGGCGGAAAACGGCGTATCCAGCGTGCTGAATGACGGCCGCGAGGTCATCGGCCGCGAAGCCAATGGTGGACTCTCACCGCTCTTCATGACGATCGGTCGCCTGTCCGGATCGAACGGCTACTGCGCGGTGCTGCGTGACATCACCCAGTGGAAGCGCAGCGAGGAAGAGCTGCGCGAGGCCAAGCGTGCGGCAGAGACGGCGAACTCGCACAAGAGTGACTTCCTGGCGCGTGTCAGCCACGAGATCCGCACACCGCTCAACGCCATCATCGGCTTTTCGGAAATGATGGTCGAGGAGCGTTTCGGGCCGATCGGTAGCCCGCGCTATCTCGAATACGCAAACGACATCGGCAATTCAGGCAAGCACGTTCTCGATATCGTCAACGATCTTCTCGACATCTCGAAAATCGAGGCTGGCGAGATCGATCTCGACTTCGGGGCGGTAATGCTGAACGACCAGTTGGCCGAATGCGTTTCGATGCTGCAGCCGCTCGCCAACAGCCAACGCGTCATCATCCGAACCAGCCTTTCGGCCACCCTGCCCGATGTCGTCGCCGACACGCGCTCGGTCAAGCAGATCGCGCTGAACCTCTTGTCGAATGCCATCCGCTATACGCCATCAGGCGGACAGATCGTCGTTTCGACCGGCTATGAGCCCAACGGCAACGTCGTGATCCGTATCCGCGACACGGGTATCGGCATGACGCGCAAGGAACTGGAGCAGGCGATGAAGCCCTTCGGCCAGGTCGGTCCCACGCCGCGCAAACGCGGTGACGGCACCGGTCTCGGCCTGCCGCTGACCAAGGCGATGGTCGAGGCAAATTGCGCCATGTTTGATATCGTTTCGGCGCCCAAGGAAGGGACTCTGGTAACGATCACCTTCCCGTCCCAGCGCGTTCTGGCCGATTGATTTTTCGAACGTTTTGAAAACTGGACAAAAAAAGAGGGGTCGGCGGGACCCCTCATTAAAATTATCGGTTTGCTGAAGTTCGCGTGGGCCAAGGCTGCCCTCGTTGATATCCACTAATGCCCGTGACCTCTTAACGAGACCTTACCAGCCGCAACGGCATTCTAATGATCCCCGACAACCTTTCGGCCAGTGGTTAATACCGCGGACAAGGTTTTATTAATACATTCGAATTTTCTAAAAAGCATCAGCTTCTTAATTCCTCGATATTTTCATATAAGGCCAGAGTCTCGGGATTGGCGAGGGCTTCCTGGTTCTTCACCTGTCGACCGTGAACGACATCGCGGACTGCGAGTTCGACGATCTTGCCGGACTTGGTCCGCGGGATATCGGCCACCTCGATGATGCGCGCGGGCACGTGGCGCGGCGAGGCACCCTTGCGAATGACCGACTTGATCTTGGCCTTCAGATCATCATCGAGCGCCACCCCTTCTGCGAGGCGGACGAAGAGCACGACGCGCACATCGTCATCCCATTCCTGGCCGATGCAGATCGCCTCCAGCACTTCGTCGAGCTTTTCGACCTGATTGTAGATTTCCGCCGTCCCGATACGCACGCCGCCGGGATTCAAAGTTGCATCCGAGCGACCATGAATGATGAGACCGCCATGCTCCGTCCACTCGGCGAAATCGCCATGGCACCAGACGTTATCGAAGCGATCGAAGTAGGCGCCGTGATAACGCGCTCCGTCGGGGTCATTCCAGAAGCCGACGGGCATGGCGGGAAAAGGTTTGGTGCAAACGAGTTCACCTTTGGCGCCGCGAACCGGCTGCCCGTCATCATCCCAGACATCGACGGCCATGCCGAGACCCGGTCCCTGGATTTCGCCGCGCCACACCGGTTTGACCGGAATACCAAGGACGAAACAGGAAACGATATCCGTGCCACCCGAAATGGAGGCGAGATGGATATCGGGCTTGATGCCCTCATAGACGAAGGCAAAGCCTTCCGGCGAGAGCGGCGAACCGGTCGAGGTCATCATCCGCAGCGATGACAAGTCATGGCTGTTGACCGGCTTGAGCTCGGCCTTGCGCACGGCGTCGATATATTTGGCCGATGTGCCGAACACGTGGAAGCCGGCATCGGCAGCATAATCGAACAAGACGTTGCCGTCAGGATGGAAGGGCGAGCCGTCATACAGGCAGAGCGTCGCGCCCACAGCGAGGCCCGAGGCCAGCCAGTTCCACATCATCCAGCCGCAGGTGGTGAAGTAGAACAGCCTCTCGCCTTCCGTCAGCCCGCAATGGATCCGGTGCTCCTTGAGATGCTGCAGCAGCGTTCCGCCGGCCGAATGCACGATGCATTTCGGAATGCCGGTCGTGCCTGAGGAGAACAGGATGTAGAGCGGATGGGAAAACGGCACGCGTTCGAAGGTGAGTTCGCGCGCTTCATAGTCCGCGATAAAGCGATCCTGGGTAACCGCCTTTCCGACCCCGTCCGCAATGGCATCCGCCTGACCGAGGAGCGGCACGATGACGACGGCCTGAGGCGCGATCTGATCGACGATGGGGCCGAGCTTGTCCGCCACTTCCTGGCGCTTGCCATTGTACCAGTACCCGTCGCAGGCGACGAATATCTTCGGCTCGATCTGGCCGAAACGGTCAACCACACCCTGGATGCCGAAATCGGGCGAGCAGGAGGACCAGATCGCCCCGAGCGAGGAGACCGCAAGCATGTGGGCGATGGTTTCAGGCATGTTCGGCATCATGGCGGCGACCCGGTCACCCTTTGCCACGCCATGGGCCTTGTAGGCCTGCTGCAGGCGCGAGACGAGCGCCCGCAGTTCGTTCCAGCTGATTTCCGCGGAGTGAGCATCTTCTGCGCGGAACAGCATTGCCGGCCCATCGCCTTCAAGCTTGAGAAGATTTTCCGCAAAGTTCAGCGATGCATCAGGGAAGAACGCAGCACCGGGCATGGCGTCGGCGTTTTCAAGCGAACGCCTGCCCTTCTCGCCGATGACACCACAGTAATCCCAAACCGCCGACCAAAAGTCGCCCCGCTCTTCAATGGACCAGCGGTGAAGATCATCTGGGTCCGTCAGGTCCTGGTTCGCCCGCTCGCCTGCGAAGGCGGCAAACTTCATCCATTCACTCGAGGCGACACGTTCGGCGGAAGGTGTCCAGAGTGGGGCGTCGTCAGTCATGCAGATTCTCCTCTCACGGGCAGCGTGATATCACCAGAGGCGAATGGAGCGAAACCAAAAACCGTTCGCGCATTGCCAAGGGACGAAGCTTTCCGGGTGATTGCAATCAATTGAGCGACAGCTTATCCAGAATACCCACAAAATACACTAAAACCGCACCGGAGAGCGCCTTGGCAGCATGGTTGAGAAAATGGCGGATCAGTCGCTCAATCGTCCTGTTGGCGGTTCTGCCGGTTCTCGCCATTCTCGCAGTCCTGCTTCTGATCCCCTTCGCGGTTTCGAGCGACGTCGTGCGCGACAGGCTGGAACGCGACATCGGCAACTGGGCAGGCCAACGGGTGATGCTCGGCAATGCGCCGCAAATGACGTTCTGGCCTGTCCCGCGCATTCAGCTCGACAACGTCAAGATCCTGCCGCTCACCAATCTCGACAGCGATCCGATCATGCGGGCGGATTCCATCGTCGCGAACTTCAATCTCTTCTCGGCCGCGATCGGCTCGCCGAGTTTCTCCGAATTCCGCCTGGTCCGTCCGACATTCAATCTCGAGATATATCCCGATGGCTCGACCAACTGGACGTCGGGTGAAGGGGAGCTGACACGTGGCGTCGAGGCCGCCGTCGCCATCGACGAGGCTGCGCAATCCGACACCACGCCGACGCTCCGCATGGAGATCCCGGAAAATTCCGCTTTCGGCTCGGTTACCATGGTCGATGGGACGCTGAACTGGGTCCGCGATCCTGGAGCTCCCGCCGAGCGCCTTTCGGCGATAAACGGTACCGTGATCTGGCAATCGCCAGGCTCGGTTGCCCGCACAAATCTCTCGGCGATCTTCCGTGGCGAACAATTGAAGATCGAAGCCTCATCCCCTTCACCACTCCTGCTTCTGGGACGCCGCAGCGCACCTGTCGAAGCGGTCATTACCTCTTCCCCGCTCAATCTCGAGTTCAATGGGGAGGTCAACCTGTCGTCGACGGGCTTCGCCAATGGCGAATTGAACCTCAAGACACCGTCGGTAAGACGCGCACTCGAATGGTCGGGCACCGATATTCGTCCCGGCGAGGCAATCGGCGCACTGGAACTGAGCGCCGATCTTTCCAGCAGCGAAATGACGGCCAAACTCGACGATCTCATTCTTGTCGTCGACGACAACCGTGGCATTGGCGTTCTCGATGTCGCCTTCGACAAGAACGCCCCGCCGCTGGTTGCCGGTACACTCGCCTTCAACACCCTCGATGTGACATCCTTCCTGAAGGCCTTCACGCCACTTCCCCATTCGGGCGCCGATATCGCCTCAACCATCGACACCCGCTTTCTGCGCGAGCTCCGGCTCGATCTCAGGCTTTCGGCCCAGTCGGCAAAACTCGGCCCCATCACCATGACGAACATGGCGGCAGCCGCACGCATCGAGGGCGGTCGTGCCACGTTCGATCTCGGCGATGCCATGGCTTATGGCGGCAACATGCTGGGGCGGGTGCTCCTCACCGAGGCCGGCAGCGGCGGCGGCGCAAAGCTGCAGCTTTCGGTGCGCAACATGGAATTTGGCAGCCTGTTCGACAAGTTGGGTCTTGTCGGCCCGCTGCCGCGTGGACGCGGCACACTCGACCTCGAACTCGACACACCCTATCCGACCTGGGCGACCGCGCCGGCCGATTTTACCGGGCGCTTCTCTCTTTCGGTCGGCCCCGGCAGCATATCCGGATTGAACATCGAGGAATTCCGCGAACTGGCAGCGAGCCGCCCATTCTTCCAGCTCGATGACACCAACACCGGCTCGTCCTTCCAGTTCGAGAAAGTCAGTTTCGCCGCCGATATCGCGGATGGTGCCGCAGAGATTACCCGCGGTGAAATCGTCGGCGAAGATGAGACGATCACGCTCTCGGGCGTCATCCCCTATTCGCGTGGAAGTCTCGCGGTTGCAGGGAGCCTTGCCGAGACCGTGGCGGACGACGAAGCGGCGAATGATGAAACGCTGGAGGCCGAGCCGGTCGCTTCAAGCCAGCGGCCGAAGCCCTTGCGCTTTTTCATCGGCGGCTCGTGGCCGGAGCCGGTGATATCACCGGTTTCCGGCCCCTGATCCAGCGCTTGTTTCTCAGCCTTCCTGAGCTGCCTGCTGCTCGTCGAGCTTGCGCTGGACATCGCGCCTACGTCCGATGATGGAAGCAATCAGCACGCCCGTTGCCACGATCCCGATAAGGATGGTGCAGACCGCGTTGATTTCGGGCGTGACGCCAAGACGAACCTGCGAGTAGATCTTCATCGGCAAGGTCGTAGCGCCCGGTCCGGAGTTGAAGGATGCGATCACCAGATCGTCGAGCGACAGGGTGAAGGCGAGCATCCAGCCGGAAACGACAGCCGGCAGAATGACCGGAAGTGTGACCTTGTAGAACGCCTCGAAGGGCGTGCAGCCGAGGTCCTGCGCAGCCTCCTCCAGCGATTCATCGAAGGAGACAAGTCGCGACTGCACTACCACCGCCACGAAACACATCGAGAATGTGATGTGGGCAAGCGTAATGGTCCAGAACCCGCGATCGAAACCGATAGCGACGAAAAGCAGAAGAAGCGACAAGCCGATGATGACATCGGGCATGACGAGCGGCGCAAACACCATACCGGTAAACAGCGTTCGACCCGTGAAGCGCGTATAGCGCGTCAGCGCGAGTGCTGCGAGCGTGCCGAGAACGGTGGCAATGGAGGCTGACAGAAGCGCAACCCGCAGTGTCACCCAGGCAGCGTCGAGAAGCGCCTCATTGCGAAAGAGCTCGCCGTACCACTTGGTGGAGAACCCCGCCCAGACCGTGACCAGCCGGGATTCGTTGAAGGAAAAGACGATGAGGATCACGATGGGCAGGTAGAGAAAGCCCATCCCGAAGATCACCGAGGTGATGTTGAACCACGTCCAGCGACCGCTCATTTGCCTGCCTCCGTGGCTTTCGCCTGCGCATTCTGGAACAGCACGATCGGCACGACCAACACGATCAGCAGCACCATTGCGAGGGCCGAGGAGATCGTCCAGTCCCCATTGTTGAAGAACTCAGTCCAGAGAACCTTGCCGATCATCAGCGTCTGCGATCCACCGAGAAGATCGGGGATGACGAATTCACCGACGGCAGGAATGAAGACCAGAAAACACCCCGCGAGGATGCCTGGAAGCGCCAGCCTGATCGTCACCTTCCAGAAGGCGCCAAGCGGGGTACAGCCGAGATCCTGCGCGGCTTCGATGAGCGAGTAGTCGAGCTTTTCGAGCGTCGAATAGATCGGCAGCACCATGAAGGGCAGGTAGGAATAGACGATACCGATGTAGACCGCAGCATTGGTGTTGAGGATCGTCAGCGGCTCGCTGATGATCCCGAGCGCGAGCAGGAACTGGTTGAGCAGACCTTCAGGCTTCAGGATACCGATCCAGGCGTAGACGCGGATCAGGAAGCTCGTCCAGAACGGCAGGATGACGAGCATGAGAAGAACGGGCCGGAGACTGCTCGAGGCTCGCGCCATGCCATAGGCCAGCGGAAATCCGATCGCCAGCGTGAACATCGTCGAGAAGAACGCGATGACGACGCTGGAGATATAGGCGTTCCTGTAGAGCGCGTCGGAGGCCAGGAAACGGTAGTTGTCGAGATTGAACATCCCGACCTTGTCCATGAAGCCTGACCAGCTCTCGAACTCGAACTGGGGAATATAGGGCGGGCTGCCGTATTCGAGGATGGAGATCGAAATACGGAAGACGATCAGGAAGGGCAGCAGAAAGAGGACCAGCAGCCAGATGTAGGGAATGAGGATCGTCAGACGGCGGAACATGTTGTTCATGGCGCTGTCCTCACCGGTCCAGAAGCGTGCCGCCATCTGGCTCGAACGAGACCCAGATGACTTCATCGTAGCCGATCGGATTTTCGACCGAGCGTTTGCGGTTGACCACCGAGGCGCGGACCATCTTGCCGCCATCGAGCTTGACGATGTAGTTGGTCACGTCGCCCATATAGGCGATTTCCCAAACTTCGCCGGAGGCCGCATTCGCCTCCGTGGGGCGCTCGCGTGTCAGGTTCATCTTCTCGGGGCGGATGGCGAGGAAAAGGTCCTGGCCGGTTTCAAACTGTCGGTCTTCGACTGCCTGAATTTCGGAAAAGCCATCGGGACTGTCGAGTTTCACAAGCCCGTTCGCGTTTTCCTTGACCTTGCCTTCGAAGATGTTCACCGAACCGATGAAATCGGCGACATAGCGTGAATCCGGCGCCTCGTAGATTTCCGCCGGCGTGCCGATCTGCTTGACGACGCCAGCATCCATCACCGCGATCCGGTCGGACATGGTCATAGCCTCGTCCTGGTCGTGTGTGACGATGACGAAGGTGAGGCCAAGCTCCTGCTGAAGATCCATCAGCTCGAACTGGGTTTCCTCGCGCAGCTTCTTGTCGAGCGCGCCGAGCGGCTCGTCGAGCAGGAGGAGTTTCGGCCGCTTGGCGACCGAACGGGCGAGTGCAACGCGCTGGCGCTGACCGCCCGAAAGCTGATGAGGTTTGCGCTTGGCGAATTTCTCGAGCTTGACCAGCTTGAGCATCTGCTGGACGCGGTCCTCGATCTCCGCCTTGTTCATCTTTGCCTGCTTGAGGCCGAAGGCGATGTTCTGCTCGACCGACATGTGCGGGAACAGCGCATAGGACTGGAACATCATGTTGACGGGCCGGTTGTGCGGCGCCACGCCCTTGAGCGACTGTCCGTCGAGGAAAATATCGCCCTCGGACGGGTCCTCGAAGCCTGCAAGCATCCTCAGCAGCGTGGTCTTGCCGCAACCGGATGGTCCGAGGAGGGAAAAGAACTCGCGCTCGAAGATGTCGAGTGAAAGATTGTCGACCGCCGTGAAGTCCCCGAACTTCTTGGTCACGTTCTCAAAGCGAATATAGGGGACCGACTTCGGGTCGGTCCATGGTGCGAACGAACGACGCACATTCCCTAGCGATTTCATACTGGCACCCCGCCCCGACGAAAAACACAAAGAAAAAACCCCGGGCTGTTTTGCCCGGGGTCGAGAGGCTTACTTACTGGCCCGTCTTAACCTCGGTCCAGGCCCGGTTGAGCTCGCGCTTCTCGCGGGCATTTTCGGGCGAGACCGTGTAGAGGCGGCTCATGGTCTCCTCGCTCGGATAGATCGCCGGATCGCCGATCACATCCTCATTGAGGAATTCCTGGGAGGCCTTGTTGCCGTTGGCGTAGTAGACGTAGTTCGAGGCCTTCGCCATGACTTCGGGCTTCATGATGTAGTTCAGGAACTCGTGCGCTTCCTCGACATGCGGCGCATCGGCAGGGATCGCCATGTTGTCGAACCACATCAGCGCCCCTTCCTTGGGGATGATGTATTCGACAGTCACGCCGGCGTCGGCTTCCGCAGCGCGGTCGCGTGCCTGCAGCACGTCACCCGACCAGCCCATGGCCATGCAGATGTCGCCGTTTGCGAGCGCGTTGATGTATTCAGACGAGTGGAACTTGCGGATATCCGGGCGGATTTCGAGCAGCTTTTCCTTTGCCTTCTCGATGGATTCAGAATCCTTGGCGTCAGGATCGATACCCAGATAGTTTTTCGCCGCCGGGAAGGTCTCGGTCGGCGCGTCGAGCATGAAGATGCCGCAATCGGCGAGCTTGTCCGCGGTTTCCTTGTTGAACAGCATATCCCAGCTGTCGAGCTTCGCATCATCGCCGAGGGCTTCCTTGACCTTGTCGACATTGATGCCGAGGCCGGTGGTGCCCCACATGTAGTTGATCGCGTATTCGTTTCCGGGGTCGTATTTGGCGAGACGCTCGGAGATGGCCGGATCCATGTTGGACAGGTTCGGAAGCTTGGACTTGTCGAGCTTCTGGAAGACACCCGCCTTGATCTGGTTGGCGAGGAAGGTACCGGTCGGCACGACGATGTCGTAGCCCGTGCCACCAGCCAGAAGCTTGGTTTCAAGAACCTCGTTCGAATCGAAGACATCGTAGACGACCTTGATGCCGGTTTCCTTGGTGAAGTCCGACAGGATGGACTCATCGATGTAGTCCGACCAGTTGTAGACATTCACCACACGTTCCTGCGCGGAGGCGAGCATCGTGGTCGCGGCGAAGATCGCGGCCGCGGCGGTGAAAATCTTCGATGTGGTTTTCATGGGTGACCCCTCTGTCATTTTCTCGTTCTGACTGCACTACTACCGGCGCTACGTGGTAAGCTGGGAGGCTGCCCCGTCACGCCTTTGCAGCAACCCTAAAAATTAATCGTGATCGCCACAAGAGGTATGACCAAGCATTTTGCAGTCAATGCCCAAGCGCAAAAAACAGGCATCGACGGGCAGATGGATAAGACCACTACTGGAAATCGAAAACGGATATGCCTGTGACCATCTCGTCGAGCCCCAAAGGCCGGGTTATCGGCGGCTCGGCGCGGGCGAGACACCCTGAACGTTCGCACAACCTGCAAGCCGGCCCTATGGGGACGGTCAAACTGTTGGACGGCGAGCCGGGGCGCGGCGGTACCGTATCTCCATAAACCACGTCACCACGATGGGCGATGTCACAGCCAAGCAGGATTGCGGTGCGACGCGGCCGTTCGGCATACGCGCCTTGCGGTCCTTCCAGTGTGCGGGATACCGTGAGGAATTCGGCACCGGACGGCGATTCAACGGCTTCGACCAAAATCTGCCCCGGCTGGGCGAAGGCGGAATGGATAGAGAGTTTCGGGCAGTGGCCGCCGAAGCGTTGGCGGGGAAAGCCCTGAGCGCCCGCGCGGCGGAAATGATTTCCCGCCACGTCCACCTCAAGCATGAAGAAGGGCACGCCAGCCGTATCCTTTCGGCAGAGCGTGGTCACGCGATTGGCCGCCTGCTCAAAGGACACCCCGAAGCGCGAGCGGAGCACATCGATGTCGTAGCGCGCGCGCTGGGCGGCTGCGAGAAAGGCCGCATAAGGCATCATCAGCGCATGGGCTGCATAACGCGCCATCTCGAAACGGGCGATACGGCGCGCTTCGTCGCTCGAGAGCGCCAATTGGTTGACCGCAGCCGTGATCGCGACCTGCATGCGGATGAGCGCGGCCTCCATCGCGACTTCACGCAATTGGTCATAGAGCGAAAGACGCTCCGAGATGAACAGGCGATGGGAATGCCTGTCGTAACGCCGCCGCCAGTTGGGCATGGTCGCCACGGGCAGCGTGCGCACAACGATACCGTGCTCGCTTTGCAGCCATCCCCTCAGTGCGCCCAGGAGATCGTCGCCGGGCTTGAGAAGTGAATGAAAGGCTTCGGCCTCTTCCTCGACTGCTGCGAAATGATTAGGCCTTGTTTCGAGAACTTCGCGCACCTCATCCATCGGCATGCGGGTATCGGGCAACTCGGCGACCCGCCCCTCGCCGGCAAGCATGGCCGAAATGTCCGACATGCGGCTCGCCTGCTCCTTGTAGGCCCGATAGAGCTTGACGACAGCGGCGGCGGCGTTGGGCGCAGCCTCTGCAACCTCCACCATTTCTTCGTCGCCCGGCAATTCGCCTGCAAGCAGCGGATCGGCGAAAGCCTCTTTCAGGGCCGCCAGCGTCTGGCCGCCCTCACCCTGGAGATCCTCCGCATCCACCTTGTAGACGGAGGTGAGCTTGAGGATGAGCTGCACGGTCAGCGGACGCTGATTGCGCTCAATCAGGTTGAGATAAGACGGCGAAATACCCAGCGCCTCGGCCATTGCAGCCTGCGTGAGCCCACGCTCTTTCCGGATGCGCCTAATCCGTGGGCCGGCGAAAATTTTCTGGTCAGCCATGCGTCAACTTTACCGATCTTGACAAAACCGCGCAGCACTAGGCCGCACAGTAAACTTTACACTCTTTACAAATTTACAGCCCAGTTTTGTCAAAGGCAATACAGCGTGACTTCAATTTCAGCCCGATATCGCGGGATTTTCTGGAGTATGCGGACCAGAGATGTAAATCCAGTCATATCAAGCGCGGGCAAAACAAACCTCCCAGGTGGCCCGCCGAAAGAACAACACAAAGACTGGAGACAGGACATGACCGATTTTTACAACCTCGTTCCGGGCGCAGCCGATGGCCGCTTCGACGGCATCGAACGCCCCTACTCGGCAGAGGATGTCCAGCGCCTTCGCGGCTCGGTCCAGATCAAGCATACCCTGGCCGAAAACGGTGCGAACCGCCTGTGGCAGCTGATCAACTCGGAAGACTTCGTCAATGCGCTCGGCGCGCTGTCGGGCAACCAGGCCATGCAGATGGTCCGCGCGGGCCTGAAGGCGATCTACCTTTCGGGCTGGCAGGTTGCCGCCGACGCCAACACCGCTTCCGCGATGTACCCGGACCAGTCGCTCTACCCGGCCAATGCCGCGCCGGAACTCGCTAAGCGCATCAACCGCACGCTTCAGCGCGCCGACCAGATCGAGACGGCCGAAGGCAAAGGACTGTCAGTCGACACCTGGTTCGCCCCGATCGTCGCCGACGCTGAAGCCGGTTTCGGCGGTCCTCTCAACGCTTTCGAGATCATGAAGGCCTTTATCGAGGCCGGTGCTGCCGGCGTCCATTTCGAGGACCAGCTGGCATCGGAAAAGAAGTGCGGCCATCTGGGCGGCAAGGTTCTGATCCCGACTGCCGCGCACATCCGCAACCTCAATGCGGCGCGCCTCGCCGCCGACGTCATGGGCACGCCGACGCTCATCATCGCCCGCACCGACGCGGAAGCCGCAAAGCTTCTGACTTCCGACATCGACGAGCGTGACCAGCCCTTCGTCGATTACGACGCCGGCCGCACCGCGGAAGGCTTCTACAAGGTCAAGAACGGCATCGATCCGTGCATTGCTCGCGCGATCGCCTATGCGCCCCATTGCGACCTGATCTGGATGGAAACCGGAAAGCCGGACCTCGAGCAGGCCCGCAAGTTCGCCGAGGCCGTTCACAAGGTCCATCCGGGCAAGAAGCTCGCCTATAACTGCTCGCCGTCGTTCAACTGGAAGAAGAACCTCGACGACGCGACGATCGCCAAGTTCCAGCGTGAACTGGGTGCGATGGGCTACAAGTTCCAGTTCATCACGCTCGCGGGCTTCCACCAGCTCAACTACGGCATGTTCGAACTGGCGCGTGGCTACAAGGAGCGTCAGATGGCCGCCTATTCCGAGCTGCAGGAAGCGGAATTCGCGTCCGAAGCCAACGGCTACACCGCGACCAAGCACCAGCGCGAAGTCGGCACCGGCTACTTCGATGCCGTCTCCATGGCGATCACCGGCGGCTCGTCGTCGACCACGGCCATGGGCGAATCCACCGAGACCGAGCAGTTCAAGCCGGCTGCCGAATAATCCTTCACCGCCCTCCGCGTGACGCGGAGGGCACAACCGAAACGCAATCAAGAACCCCGATTACAAGAGGAGAAATGCCATGACACCGCAGACCCGAGTCAAGGAACGTGCCGAGGAGCAATCCACGTCCATGTCGACCGACCAGCAGGCAGCCATCCGCATGGTGGCCAACGACCTGCACCGCCTCAACCACGCCGTCATGAAGGCGGTCGATGCAGGGGTTTCGGTGGAACTGGTGCGTTCGGCCCGCCATCACGGCGGGGAAGGAAACTGGGGCGATCTTCTGATCCCCGTCATCGTCACCCAGGGCCGCAGTTAAGCCCTTCGACCTCCAGTCGAAAAGAAGCCGCCGCGGGATGTGACCCGCGGCGGCTTTTTTTTGTTGCGCGCTCGTCTTGCCTCAGACGACCGGGATATTGCGGGCGCTTGCCGCCGCCGTCAGCCGGAGCACGATGAAGGTCAGCACGGCGCAAAGCGCAATGGCGGCCACCATCGGCAGCGGCGAGACCGAGAAGAACGGCGCGACCACCGCCGTCATGAGACCTCCGACCAACATCTGCAGCATGCCACCGAGCGAGGATGCGAGACCGGCAATCTCACCGTGATCGTCGAGCGCCACAACCATCGACGTCGGGATGACCAAGCCGAGACATGCATTGGCGAGGAACAGGCAACCGATAATCAGATAGAGCGAATCGAAGCCAGCTCCGACGAGGGCCGCCAGGAGGACAGCCATGACCAGGAAGCCGGTTACGCCCCGCGCGATCATCGTCCCCATGCCGATACGTTCGCCGAGCGGTCCGGCAAACTGCGAGGCGGAGAAGAAGCCCAACGCGTTAGCCGCGAAGGCGAGACTGAACTCGACCGAGCTCAGGCCGTAATAGCCCGTGTAGACGAAGGAGGCGCTCGCAAGGAACACGAGAAAACTCGAAAACCCGAAACCGCCGACGAATGTCGCACCCATGAAGACCGGATCGGAGACGAGCACTTTCGTGCCGGCCCAGAGGTTCTTCATGTCGATCGGCACGCGATGTTCAGGCGCCAAGGTTTCCGGCTGGAGGAACATCGTTACCAGGATCGAGGCGAGACCGGCAATAGCAAGGACAACGAAGATCATCCGCCAACCTGCGAGCAAGATCACGCCGGAACCGGCGAGCGGCGCAAGCATCGGAGAGACTGAGATCACCAGCATTACCATCGCCATCAGCCGGGTCGCCGCCGGGCCGGTATACTGATCACGAATGATGGCGCGCGGGATCACCATGGCCGCCGCACCGCCAAGCCCCTGCAGGAACCGAAAGGCGATGAAGGTGGAGATATCCGGCGCGATCACGCAGCCAGCGGAGCCGGCGATGAACAGCACGAGACCGAGGATCAGCGGCGGCTTGCGGCCGTATTTGTCGGCCAGTGGACCATAGACGATCTGCGCTAGCCCGAAGGCGATGAAATAGGCTGTGATCGTCATCTGCGTGGCCGTGACAGTGCCACCGAGCGTTCGCCCCACTGCCGGCATGGCCGGCAGATACATGTCGATGCTGAACGGACCGACACAGCATAAAAGGCCGAGGATGAGGGCCGTACGGAACATTCCGGGTGCCATGAGAAATACCTCTCGAAACAAGAGCAGCGAGGCTTGTCGCTCGCCGAAAACAGAAAATACGGCGCGACGCAGAAAATGCTCGCGACCGTGGAAGCGCGGGGACGCGCTAGGTCAGGTCTGAAAAACGAAAAGGAAGTTTAGACCGGTACCGGGCGCAGCGCGGCGCTAATCAATTCTCGGCAAAGTGTTCATCGGCCCGGACTCCTTCAAAGCGAAAGCAGGCGCGAACCTACGCCCGCACCCGACCGATTCCAAGACCTGCAAGATTGAATAGGTTTGATGGCGACCGGCTGTTGCGCTTTTGCCACCGCAGCCGGTCGTAGGAAACCCCGGTTACGCAGCCGCGAACTGCCGATCTCTGCCGGCGAATTCGGCACTCGTTTTGAACTGCTTGACAAGCTCGGTCAGCGCGACGGACTCGTGGGCGAGCGTCTGACTGGAGGCATTCACCTCCTCCACCATCGCCGCGTTCTGCTGGGTCATCTGATCCATCTGTCCGACAGAGCTGTTGACTTCCGCCAGACCGGTGGCCTGCTCGCTGCTTGCGCGGGCGAGGGATTCAATGTGCCGTGTGATCTCGTTGATACGTTCGTTCACACGGCTCATGGCCTCGCCGCTCTGGTTGACCAACGCGACACCGTTGTGAACCTCAACGGCGGAGTGCTCGATAAGCTCTTTGATTTCCTTGGCCGCAGAGGCCGAACGACCGGCCAGTTCACGCACTTCCTGCGCGACCACGGCAAAGCCTCGACCGGCCTCACCGGCTCGTGCTGCCTCGACCCCGGCGTTGAGCGCCAACAGATTGGTCTGGAACGCAATCTGGTCGATAACCTCGATAATGTGACTGATCTTGTCGGAAGCCGCTTCGATGCGCCCCATAGCGTCAACGGCCTCGGCAACCACTTCGCTGGAACGAACCACGTCGGAACAGGTTTCAGTCGCGAGACTGTTGGTCTGGGCGGCAGCTTCAGACGATGACTTGACGGTCGATGAAATCTGTTCGACCGCGGCAGCCACTTCCTCAAGAGAGGCGGCCTGCTGTTCGGTCCGGCGCGCCAGATCATCGGCGGCAGACTGCATCTGCCCGCCATTGGACTGGATCGTCTCCGCATTGTCACGGATCTGGGTCATGGCCTCGCGCATGCGATCGACGGATTCGTTGAAATCCACGCGCAGCACGTCGAGATTGCCCTCGAACGGCGTTTCGATGCGGCTGACGAGGTCGCCATGGGCGAGATTGTTGAGCGCAGCACCAAGCGCAGCGACCGCGGCCTGTACGGAGGCTTCGGCGATGGCTTTTTCCTGATCCATTCGGGCACGCTCGGCGGCGGCCTGCTCCCGGGCTCCTTCGCTCTCGCGCTCGACGCGGACCTTGTCGATGGCGTTGGAGCGGAAGATGCCCAGTGCACGAGCCATTTCACCGATTTCGTCGCGGCGGTCGGTATCGGAAACATCGGTATCGAGCTCACCCTGCGCAACATTCCGCATGGCGTCGACAAGACGCATGATCGGGCGCTTGAGCGCGGCAACCAGAAGCGTCGCTGCCAGCACGGCGATCAGTCCGGCAATGGTAGCGCCGCCAAATGTGATGCCGTCGGCGCGCTGCTTGGTTTCGGCTGCGGCGTTGCGCTGGCTATCGGCGAAGACGAGGATCGACTGCCATCCCTCCTCGATGCGCTGCGAGGCCAGGTCGAAAGCGTTTTCGCGGGTGGTAATGGTGTCCATCAGGCTGACGGCGTTCTGATTGACCATGCGGACCTGATCGAGTTGTTCGGTTCCGATCAGCTCGATGATCTCCGGGCCGCCCTCGTCGAGTTCCATCTGCTGGACGACCTGTTCGATACGAACCAGACCCACGGCCATGTTCTCGGCACGTCGTTGATCCGGAAAGCCGAGGAATTCGGTAATCAGAAGTTCCAGATTGAGCGCGCGATTTGCGAACTGGGTGATGTCGTTGATCAACAGCCGTCCCTGCACGACCTGGGGGTCAATCTCGATGAAGCGCGTGGCGGCTTCGCTTGAAAGCTTGGATGCCAGGCCCTGGAGTCGAATACCGACCGGGCGGAGATTGTTGGCGAAACGCTGCATGCGGTTAACCGACGCCGGGTTCATCACGCCCGCCTGCAGAATGTCGAGAATACCCTTGAGGTTATCGGAAATGACACTGTCGAGACCGGGCTGGCCTTCAGGAATGGCGCGCGGCAATTTCGTCTTCATGCGGCGCATGTTCCGGCGCAACTCCTCAGCAGCCGAGAAAACTTCCGCAGGCTCTTTGGGCGTCGCGATGGCAGTGGCGATCTCAACGACTTCTCGGGCGCTTGCATCGAGAAAATCCGCCTGCCTGAGAAGCTCCTTGGCTTCGTCTTCGGCACCGGTGATCTCTTCGAGGATTTCATTACCCCGCTCGGTCGCCCGTGCGGCCATCTCTTCAAGCAAGGTGTTGATTTTTTCGAACTCGGCCCGGGTCGCCATTTCCTGACCGTTCAGAGTCCAGAGCGCCTCGACATTGTCACGAAGATCCCGCGCAACATCACTGGCTTTGGTCAATGCGTCGCGTTCGACATCGCTGGTGGCGAGTTTCTGCTTCTCTGCCAAGCTTTCGATTTGCGCGTCGAGCTGCCGGGTCACCTCATTGCGCTTCTCTTCGGTCGTGCGCTCGAGGAATTCGTTCATTCCCGAATAGGCTTCCTGAAAACCGCTGAGCGATTGGATCGAAGCGCCGGTTCCGTCCAGCCTCTGACCGAGCAGCGACCCGGTGTAGAAGTTGATGGCAGCCAATGAAGCGATCCCACCAATCAGCGGCACCACAAAAATGAGGACCTTGGTCTGGATGGAAAAACGCGCGAGCAGGCGGTCGATAGACATAGCGATATCCGGGAAACAAAAGACTGAACTGGCAGCGCCGCCCCTGCTGCATCATGCATTCCCTGGAATACGTGCAACAGCACGTTTCACATGGCGGGGTTGACCAATACAACTAGGGGTTAGCGGTTAACGGCGACTGAACCGGACCCATGAATTTTCACCGAAAACTTTTGCAGCGTAGCCACTTCCTGCGATGCAGCAGAGTCTGGCGCTCTCATGAAATCCAGTTATGATGACGCCGCTCACAACAGACACGGTGACTTATGGTACTGAACAAGGCGGGCAAGCCAACCGGAACTCCGGCCAAACCGCGCAAGGGAAAATCGGCACATATCGACGCCAAGAGAGGCGTAAAAACCTGGAAGGAAGCCGACGACTGGCTCAGAGCCCGCGGCATCGAAGACATCGAATGCATCACGCCCGACCTTGCCGGCGTCCCGCGCGGCAAGATGATGCCAACCTCGAAATTCACCTCCAACACATCGCTGTCGCTGCCGTCTTCAGTCTTCAAGCAGACGATTTCCGGCGAATACCCGGCCGAGACCGGCGATTTCCGCTACGACCCTCTCGACGGCGACCTGAAGCTGATGCCGGACCTCTCGACGCTTGCCAGCGTGCCTTGGGAAACCGACCCTACGGCACAGGTGATCTGCGATATCGTGGACAAGAACGGCAATCCAGTCGCCTATACACCACGCTCGGTGCTGCGCCATGTGCTCGACCTCTACGAGGAACGCGGCTGGCGCCCGGTCGTGGCGCCTGAAATCGAATTCTATCTGGTTGCGCAATCGGAAGATCCGGATCTCGCGCTCAAACCGCCGCGTGGCCGGTCGGGCCGTACAATCGTCGGTGGCCAGTCCTACACGATCGCCGGCGTCAACGAATTCGACGAACTGGTCGACGACATCTACGACTTTTCGGAGAAGCAGGGCCTCGAGATCGACACGCTGATCCACGAGGAAGGCCCGGCGCAGCTCGAAATCAACCTCCGCCATGGCGATCCGATTGAACTGGCAGACCAGGTTTTCATGTTCAAGCGCACGATCCGCGAAGCAGCTCTCAATCACGGTATGTATGCCACTTTCATGGCCAAGCCCATGCAGGAAGAGGCAGGCTCGGCGATGCACATCCACCAGTCGGTTATCGATGCAAAGACGGGCAAAAACATCTTCTCCAATGCTGACGGCAGCCCGAGCGAGGCCTTCTTCCACTTCATCGGCGGCATGCAGCATTTCATCCCGAAATCGCTCGTCATGATGGCGCCCTATGTGAATTCCTATCGCCGCATGGCACCGGACATGTCGTGCCCGGTCAATAATGCCTGGGGCTATGACAACCGCACCACCGCTTTCCGCGTACCCTCCTCGGAACCGGTAGCGCGACGGGTGGAAAACCGGCTGCCGTCATCGGATGCCAATCCGTATCTGGCGCTCGCGGCATCGCTGGCTTGCGGCTGGATCGGAATGGTCAACGAGATCGTTCCGGGCAGCCCGGCGGAAAAGGCGGTCAACGAAGGCTCGGTGGAATTGCCGCGCGGCCTTCTGGAAGCGGTATCGCTCCTGGAAAGCGAGCCCTATTTCGCCCGCGTCTTCGGCCAGGATTTCGTCGACACCTATGCCGGCGTGAAGCGTGGTGAATTTGAAACCTTCATGCGGGTGATCAGCCCGTGGGAACGCGAGTTCCTGCTGCTCAACGTCTGAGCAGACATTTCTCGAGAAGACAGACATGACCACCTATCAAAGCCCGATTGCGCCCGGCGTCAGCTTCTATCAGGCGACGCTGAGCGATCGCCCCATCTATCCCGAACTGCCGGGCAATGCCGAAGCCGATGTTCTGATCGTTGGGGGCGGGTTTACCGGCCTGCAAGCGGCCTATCACCTGGCCAAGGGCGGCAAATCCGTCATCGTCATCGACGGCGCGCGTTTCGGTGACGGCGCGTCGGGCCGCAACGGGGGACAGCTCGGCACCGGACAACGGTCCTGGCCAGAAGAACATGAGGCCGAAGTCGGTCGCGAGCGCGCCACGCATCTCTTCCAGATCGCGGAACGCGCCAAGGCGCACCTGCACGCCTTCGCCGCCGAGCACGGTATCGACGCAGACTACCGGCCCGGTCAGATCTCGGCGGCGCACAAGAAGTCTTATGTCTCGGACTATCGCAAGCACGCGGAGATCGTGCGTGACCGGTACGACTACCCTTACATCACGTTTCTTGATCGCGACGAACTGGCAAGCAAGCTGGGCAGCACCCATTATCACGCCGGCATCATCGATACCGGCACTGGCCACATCAACCCGCTCAAATATGTCGTGGGGCTCGCCAAGGCGGCTGCGGATGCCGGTGCACGCTGCTACGAGAATACCCGCGCCACCTCGATCAAGTCGGAGGCCGGCAAGGTCACGGTGACGACGCCCCACGGTACGATCACCGCTGGCCGGGCGCTGCTCGCATGCAATGCCTATATCGACGGGCTCGAGCCGAAGATGAGCGCGCATGTGATGCCGATACGGTCGTTCATCGGCGCCACGGTGCCGCTCGGCCACAATTCCACTGTCCTTTCGGGCGGCGAGTCGGTCGACGATTCCCGTTTCGTGGTTCGCTATTTCCGTAAAAGCGCCGACGGGCGGCTGCTCTTCGGCGGCCGCGAAGCCTACACCTCCGACAACCCCACCGACATCTCGGAGCACATCCGCCGGCAGATCACCGAGATCTACCCCGACCTGAACGACATCGAGATCTCCCATGCCTGGGGCGGTTCGGTCGGCATCACGCTCCCGCGCCAGCCTTATGTCGAGGAGGTCATGCCCAATGTGACGGCCATCGGCGGCTATTCAGGGCATGGCGTGATGCTGTCGAATTTCTGCGGCAAGCTCTACGCCGACCATGTACTGGGCGGCTCCGAAGATCTCGAAGCCTTGCGTGCGCTCAATGTGCCGTCCTTCCCGGGCGGGCGCACTTTCCGCAAGCCGCTTCTGTTCCTGGCATTGACCTGGTTCGCCATGCGCGACAGGTTCTAGACACACAAACCAGTTCGATCCGCCTAACGGCCAGAGGTGTCGCTCGAATCAGCGCCGCCATTCGATGATATGAAGCGCCGCACCCCTCGGCTGACGTTTGGGGACTGGAATTTTTAAATCGATTAGATTATGATCTTCGCAATTGCACACAGGAACACGCCATGAGCAGCCAGATCATTCCCGTCGATCCGTTTGACTACATTGTCTTCGGCGGCACCGGGGACCTCGCGGAACGCAAACTCCTTCCCGCGCTCTTTCACCGCCAGCTCGCGGGCCAGCTGACCGATCCGACCCGGATTATTGGCGCGTCGCGCTCCGAAATGTCGGACGACGAGTATCGCGACTATGCGCGCAAGGCACTCGAAGAGCACGTCAAGGAGGAGGAACGCGACGCCGATCACGTCGAGAAATTCCTCTCACGGCTGCACTATGTTTCCATCGATGCCACTTCGACACGCGGCTGGGATACGCTCAAGGCGCTTCTGGCCGAGGGCGAAGACCGGGTGCGCGCCTTCTACCTCGCCGTGCGTCCCTCGATATTCGGCGACATCGCGACCCATATCCGCGACCATGGCCTGATTACGGAAAAGACCCGCATCGTTGTCGAGAAGCCGATCGGCCGGGACCTGAAGACCGCCGAAGAGCTCAACAACACGATTGGTGAGGTTTTCACCGAAGACCAGATCTTCCGCATCGACCACTATCTCGGCAAGGAGACGGTGCAGAACCTGATGGCGCTGCGCTTTGCCAATGCGCTCTACGAGCCGCTCTGGAACTCCGCGCACATCGATCACGTACAGATCACGGTCGCCGAGTCCGTCGGCCTTGAAGGCCGGGCAGACTATTACGACCGCGCCGGAGCCCTGCGCGACATGGTGCAGAACCACATCCTGCAACTCCTCTGCCTCGTCGCCATGGAAGCGCCGTCTTCGATGGAAGCGGAAAGTGTGCGCGACGAGAAGCTCAAGGTGCTGCGTTCGCTGAAGCCGGTCAGCGCGAAGAATGCCGACGAAGTGACCGTGCGCGGCCAGTACAAGGCCGGGGCATCGTCGGGCGGTCCGGTGAAGGGGTATCTCGAGGAACTCGAGGGCGGTGTCTCCAACACAGAAACCTTCGTGGCGATCAAGGCGGAAATCAACAACTGGCGCTGGGCCGGCGTGCCGTTCTATCTGCGCACCGGCAAGCGGCTTGCGACCCGCATGTCCGAGATCGTCATCACCTTCAAGCCGATCCCGCACTCGATCTTCGACGAGACCGCCGGGAAGGTGATCGCCAACCAGCTCGTCATCCGCCTGCAGCCAGACGAGGGCGTGAAGCAGTGGCTGATGATCAAGGATCCCGGCCCGGGCGGCATGCGCCTGCGTCACGTTCCTCTCGACATGAGCTTTGCCGGCAGTTTCGAGGAACGCAATCCGGATGCCTATGAGCGGCTTCTCCTTGATGTGATCCGTTCCAACCAGACGCTGTTCATGCGGCGCGACGAAGTGGAAGCGGCATGGAAATGGGTCGACCCGATTCTCAGCGCCTGGGATTCCACCAACCAGAAAGCCCACGCCTACACGGCGGGCACCTGGGGACCGAGCCAGGCGATCGCACTGATCGAGCGCGACGGCAGAACCTGGCATGAAAGCGACTGATGCGACCATGAAGGCCGAGATGAAAAAATTCGACGACCGCGAAGCGCTCGCGGGCAACCTCGCGGAGGCCGTGGCAAAGAAGCTGTCAGCGGCGATCGAGAAAGATGGCGACGCCTCGCTCGCCGTCTCCGGCGGTTCGACACCGAAGATGTTTTTCGAGAAGCTCTCGCAGGCAAAACTCGACTGGTCGAAGGTGACGGTCACTCTGGTCGATGATCGCATGGTGCCGCCGGACCACGAGCGTTCCAACGAGCGCCTTGCCTACGAGCATCTTCTCAGGAATGAAGCGATAACAGCGAAGTTCGTGCCGCTCTGGAGCGATCTGTCCGACCATGTCGACACGCTCGCCGAGCACGCCGCGACCTCCATCGCTCACATTGAGCGTCCCTTTGACGTCGTTATCCTCGGCATGGGAACGGATGGGCATACTGCATCGTTCTTTCCTGAAGGAAACAATCTTCACGCAGCAATCGACCCTGACGGCAACGCGACTGTCATCTCGATGCTGGCGCCGGGCGCCGGAGAGCCCCGGCTGACGATCACCCTGCCCCGCCTCATCGAGGCGGACATGCTGGTTCTGCATATCGAGGGCGAAGAGAAGCTGAGCGTGCTGGAAAAGGCCCGCGAGGGCGGACCGGAAGAAGACATGCCGATCCGCGCCGTGCTCTCGAACGCTTCCCGACCGGTCACTGTCTACTGGGCACCCTGACCAAGCGGAACGCCGAACCGGCCCTACAAAGAGAGGTACGCCATGACTGTCGATACCCGCATTGCCGCCGTTACCCGCCGCATTATCGAACGCTCGAAGCCGACCCGTGAGACCTATCTCGCCCGCGTCAAGGACGCTGCGTCCAAGGGGCCACATCGTTCGGTCCTGTCCTGCGGTAACCTGGCCCACGGATTTGCCGCCTGCGGCGTAACCGACAAGGCCAATCTTTCGGGCGACACGGTGCCGAACATTGGCATCATCACCGCCTATAACGACATGCTGTCGGCGCACCAGCCGTTCGAAACCTATCCGCAGATGATCCGTGACGCCGCGCGTGAAGCGGGCGGCGTGGCACAGGTGGCGGGCGGCGTGCCTGCCATGTGCGACGGCGTCACCCAGGGCCAGCCCGGCATGGAACTGTCGCTGATCTCGCGCGACGTGATTGCCATGTCGGCAGCCATCGGCCTGTCGCACAACATGTTCGATGCCGCGATCTATCTCGGCGTCTGCGACAAGATCGTTCCGGGCCTCTTCATCGCGGCCCTCTCCTTCGGCCACCTGCCGACGATCTTCGTGCCAGCCGGGCCGATGACGTCCGGGCTGCCCAACGACGAGAAGGCGCGCATCCGCCAGCTTTATGCTGAAGGCAAGGTCGGACGCGATGAGCTTCTGGAAGCCGAATCCAAATCCTATCACGGGCCCGGCACCTGCACCTTCTACGGGACTGCCAACTCCAACCAGATGCTGATGGAGATCATGGGCCTGCACATGCCGGGCGCGACCTTCGTCAATCCGGGCACCCCGCTGCGCGACGCTCTGACAAAGGAAGCGACCAAGAGGGCGCTGGCGATTACTGCGCAGGGCAACGAGTTTACGCCAGTCGGCGAGATGATCGACGAACGCTCCATCGTCAACGGCGTCGTCGGACTTCACGCAACGGGCGGTTCGACCAACCACACCCTGCACCTTGTCGCCATGGCGCGCGCGGCCGGCATCATTCTCACTTGGGAAGACATTGCCGACCTGTCGGACGCCGTCCCGCTTCTGGCGCGCGTCTACCCCAACAGCCTAGCTGACGTGAACCACTTCCACGCAGCCGGCGGCATGGGATATCTCATCTCGCAGCTCCTGAAGGCGGGCTATGTGCACGAAGATGTCCGCACGATCTGGGGTCAGGGACTTTCGTCCTATGCTGTCGAAGCCAAGCTCGGCCCGGACGGCACTGTGATCCGCGAAGCAGCTCCCGAGGTCAGCGCCGATCCAAAGGTCATCAGCCGCGCGGAAGAACCCTTCCAGCCCAACGGTGGACTGAAGATGCTCACGGGCAATCTCGGCAAGGCCGTGATCAAGATTTCCGCGGTCAAATCGGAGCATCAGGTGGTCGAGGCCCCCGCCCGCATCTTCCACAGCCAGCACGATCTGCAGGCGGCCTTCAAGGCCGGCGAGCTGACCGGCGATTTCGTCGCCGTCGTCCGTTTCCAGGGACCGAAGGTCAACGGTATGCCGGAACTCCACAAGCTCACGCCGCCGCTTGGCGTGTTGCAGGATCGGGGTCAGAAGATCGCGCTCGTGACCGACGGGCGCATGTCCGGCGCCTCAGGCAAGGTGCCGGCCGCCATCCATGTCACGCCGGAAGCGCTTGATGGCGGACCGATCTCGAAAGTCCGCGAGGGCGACATGGTTCGCGTCGATGCGCGGTCGGGAACGCTGGAAGTGCTCGTCGATGCGGCGGAGTTCGACGCCCGCGAACCGGCCGAAGCCGATATCTCGGAATACGAGACCGGAATGGGCCGAGAGCTCTTCGGCCGCTTCCGCGCGCTGGCGGCAACGGCCGATCAGGGTGCCGGCATTCTCGGCTGAGTTAGAGCAATTTCGATTTTGTCGGAATCGGCAAAATCGAAGTGCGTAAAACAAGCTCAGTCCTACGCTGAGGTTATCCGTTTGCGTCTGACGGTGAAACTGCCTAGCCGGCAACTTCCGCGAAATAGGCGTCATAGGACGGGATGCTGATCGTCCCGTCCGGTTTCATGATCCCGGAAAAGCAGTGCTGCTCGAGCCAGTCAAGCTTGAGCCCCTGCGGAACGGTGATTTCCTGAGTCTCGGTCGAGAAATTGAACGCGCAGAAGATCGCTTCCTCGCCCGTCCGGCGAATGAAGCTCAGGATCGCATCATCCACATCGACGAACTCGATATCGCCCTTGGCCAGAGCGATATGCTGGTTGCGGAATTCGAGCATGCGGCGATAGTGATTGAGGATGGAAGCCTGCATATGATCCTGGCTTTCTACCGACATGGCCCGGTGCTCTGGCGGCACGGGCAGCCAGGGATGTCCTTCGGTGAAGCCCGCGGAATGGGCATGTTCTTCCCACACCATCGGCGTGCGGCACCCATCGCGCCCCTTGAAGTCGGGCCAGAACTGGATGCCGTAGGGATCGCGCAGATCCTCATAGGCGAGATCGGCTTCGGTCAGCCCCAGTTCCTCGCCCTGATAGAGGCAGACGGAACCGCGTAGCGACAGGATCACGCCGGCAAGCAGCTTGATGTAGTGGTCACGGTCAGAGACGTTGGCGGCCCAACGGGTGGCATGGCGCACGACATCGTGGTTCGAGAAGGCCCAGCAGACCCAGCCATCGGGCGCGGCATTGAAGAAGTCGCCAACCACATGACGCACCCGACGCGGGGTGAGCGGCTCGTTGGCCAGGAACTCGAACGCGTAGCACATCTGCATCTTGTCGTCGCCGGAGGTGTAGTCGGCGACGATCGACAGACCGCGCTGCGCATCCCCCACCTCACCGACCGAGGCGATCGCCGGATACTCGTTCATCAATGCGCGGAAGCGCTTGAGGAACTCGATGTTTTCCGGGCGGTTCTTGTCATAGAGGTGGTTCTGGTAGTTGTAGGGGTTCACTGCGGGAGCAATGGAATCGTTGCGCTCCTCGGGCGGCAGAGCCGGATTGTCGCGCAGTTCATCATCGCAGAAGTAGAAGTTGATCGTGTCGAGGCGGAAGCCATCGACACCGCGATCGAGCCAGAAGCGGGCAACGTCGAGCACGGCATCCTGGACTTCCGGATTGTGGAAGTTGAGGTCCGGCTGCGAGGTCAGGAAATTGTGCTGGAAATACTGCAGCCGCGTCGGATCCCAGGCCCAGGCCGTGCCGCCGAAGATCGACAGCCAGTTGTTGGGCGGTGAGCCGTCCGGCTTTGGATCGGCCCAGACATACCAGTCAGCCTTGGGATTATAGCGGCTCGCGCGGCTTTCCACGAACCACGGGTGCTGGTCGGAAGTATGCGAAATCACCAGGTCGATCATGATGCGGATGCCGCGGTCATGGGCCTGCTTGATCAGATAGTCGAAATCGCTCAGCGTACCGAACATCGGGTCGACATTGTTGTAGTCGGAGATGTCGTAGCCGAAATCCTTCATCGGCGAGGTGAAGAAGGGCGAAATCCAGATCGCGTCGACGCCGAGGCTTTCGATGTAATCGAGACGCTGGGCGATGCCGTAGAGATCGCCGATCCCGTCGCCGCTCGTATCCTGGTAGGAGCGCGGATAGATCTGGTAGATGACGGCACCGCGCCACCAATCCTCGTCAAGCGTGACAGCACCCTTTGCCGTCGTCTGCGGGCGAGCCGAATTCATCGTCGTGCTCCTGTCTCTGGAAGTCTGCCTCAGGGCGGAGAGTATGAGTTTGGCGGCATGATGCCGGTCGCAATATGCCCTTCGGCCAATCTATGGCGTGAATTCCGTTTTCCCAATTCATGCGGGAGCCTAGCCAAGAAGGCTGGCCGGAACAAGGCGGCAGAAACCGGGGATACCTTGCCGCCTCCTTTGACTAACTCAGAACGAGGGTTCGGG
>CEQK01003671.1_pt1 | contig 65756 bp, 63 predicted proteins | sample 531051 | NCBI WGS metagenome assembly CEQK01 (sample SAMEA2621229, study PRJEB7988) | marine metagenome | biome: marine biome (ENVO:00000447); feature: deep chlorophyll maximum layer (ENVO:xxxxxxxx); material: "saline water (ENVO:00002010), including plankton (ENVO:xxxxxxxx)" | depth 150 m
AATGCCTGGTCGGGGCTTCCTCCTGCCGAATTTGCCAGGCATTGGGTGCGGGACGGTCACCGGATCTTCGACCGTCTCGCACGCCTTTCGAAACCCACTGTGGCTGCCATTTCCGGCCATGCGTTCGGTGGTGGACTGGAACTTGCCTCGGCCTGCGACATCCGGGTGATGGGGCCGGGCGCCACGCTGTCGCTCCCCGAGGCAAGCGTCGGCATCGTGCCGGGCTGGTCAGGCACCCAACGGCTGGCGCGGCTCCTGCCGGAGCCGGTCATCAAGGAAATGATCCTCTTCGACCGCCGCGTCTCCGCAGATCGCGCGCTGGCGCTGGGCTATGTCGCCGAGATCGCCGACGACCCCCGCCACGTCGCCCGCACGATCGCGGAGAAAACACTTCAGACCTCCCCGCGTGCGGCCGAAGTCGCAAAATACATGATCCATGCCGGCAGCGGCGAGGATAGCGCAGCCCTCATCGAGGCGCTCGGCAGCGGCATGATCGCCGCCAGCGCCGACAAGGCCGAAGGCGTCGAAGCCTTCCGCGCCAAACGCAAACCAGAATTTCCGGGCACCTGACATGACCAGCCACGATCTCAACCTCATCGCAGCCACCGATTTGACGTCGATCCCCGCGGAACCCTTTCGGGCCCGCCATCTGATCGATGGCGAATGGCACGACAGCGCTGATGGGGCGACCTTCGAGCGCCATTCGCCGGCCCATGGCATGCTCGTCAGCCGTTCGGCAAAGGGCGGCGAGGCTGAAGTGAATGCGGCGATCGCGGCTGCGCGAAAAACCTTCGACAGCGGCGTCTGGAGCCGCATTTCCGGCAAGGCGCGTGCGACGATCATGCTCAAGGTCGCCGACCTGATCGAGCGTGATGTCGAGCGCATGGCGATCCTCGAAACGCTTGAAAGCGGCAAGCCGATTTCCCAGTCGCGCGGCGAGGTTGGCGGCGCCGCCGATCTCTGGCGCTATGCCGCCTCTCTTGCCCGGACGCTGCACGGTGACAGCCACAACACGCTCGGCGAGGACATGCTCGGCGTGGTACTCAAAGAGCCGATCGGTGTCGTATCGATTATCACGCCGTGGAATTTTCCCTTCTGGATCCTGAGCCAGAAACTGCCCTTCGCCCTGGCGGCGGGCTGCACCTGCGTGATCAAGCCGTCGGAAATGACGTCTGCCACCACGGTGATGATGGGCGAACTTCTGATCGAGGCCGGCCTGCCGGCGGGTGTGGTCAACATCGTGCTCGGTTACGGCCAGCCGGTCGGCAGCCTGATGACGACCCACAAGCACGTCGACATGGTGACATTCACCGGCTCGACGGCAGTCGGAAAGACAATCACTTCGCTCGCGTCCGGTACCCTCAAGAAGGTGGCGCTGGAACTCGGCGGCAAGAACCCGCAGGTGATCTTCCCCGACGCGGATCTCGAAAGTGCCGCCGACGCGGTGACCTTCGGCGTCTATTTCAATGTCGGCCAGTGCTGCAATTCCTCAAGCCGCATCATCGTCCACGAGGACATCGCGGAGGACTTCGTCTCCCGCGTGGTGGAATTGTCGCGGGATGTCGCGTTCGGCGATCCGCTCGATCCGGAAACCCAGGTGGGCGCGATCGTTACGCCCGAGCACCAGGGGAAGATCGATACCTATGTGCGTCAGGCGGTCGAAGACGGCGCCGAAATTCGCCTCGGCGGCGGTCCGCTCGCCGTGCCCGGCCTCGAAGGCCAGTTCTACCAGCCGACGGTGATCTCCGGCGTGACGTCCGACATGGCGATCGCGCGCGACGAAGTCTTCGGTCCGGTCCTGTCGGTTCTCACCTTCAAGACGATGGAGGAGGCGATAGCACTGGCCAATGATGCAACCTATGGCTTGTCAGCAGGCGTCTGGAGTGAAAACATTCATACCTGTCTGGGCTTTGCACGTCTTGCTCAAGCAGGGACAGTCTGGACGAATACCTGGATGGACGGTTTCCCGGAAATGACTTTCGGAGGGATGAAGCAGTCCGGCCAGGGACGGGAGATCGGGCCCTACGGCCTGGAGGAGTTTCTCGAGGTGAAGACCGTGGCCATGAGGATAGGCCGCAGTCGCACACCTTGGGTCAGAAAACGCTGAAACGCGCGGATACGCGCGGCAGCGGAAGTGAACGTAAAATGAGGAGGATCAAATGCGTTCGACTATCTCGAAATATGTGACGGCTTTTGCCGTTCTCGCTTCGTCGGTGAGCTTTGCACAGGCCGCCGACGTGGAGGTGCTGCACTGGTGGACGTCCGGCGGTGAAGCCGCCGCGCTCAACGTGCTCAAGAAGGATCTCGAAGAGCAGGGCATCGGCTGGCAGGACATGCCGGTCGCCGGTGGCGGCGGTACCCAGGCCATGACCGTGCTGCGCGCACGTGTCACCTCGGGCAACGCGCCCACTGCCGTTCAGATGCTCGGCTTCGACATCACCGACTGGGCCAAGGAAGGCGCGCTCGCCAACCTCAACGAAGTCGCTTCCGCCGAGGGCTGGGACAAGGTGGTGCCCGAAGCGCTGCAGAAGTTCTCCAAATATGACGGCCAGTGGGTCGCAGCTCCGGTGAACGTCCACTCGACCAACTGGGTCTGGGCCAACAAGAAGATCCTCGACGATCTCGGCATTGCGCAGCCCACCACTTGGGACGAGCTCGTCGCTGCGATGGAAAAGGTCAAGGAATCCGGCAAGACCGCTGTCGCCCATGGCGGACAGCCCTGGCAGGACGCCACCATCTTCGACGCCGTCGTGATGGCAACCGGTGGCCCCGAATTCTACCAGAAGGCCTTCATCGATCTCGACAAGGAAGCGCTCGGCTCCGACACCATGAAGGAAGCCTTTGACCGGATGACTGTGATCCGCTCCTTCGTCGACGACAACTTCTCGGGTCGTGACTGGAACCTCGCTTCCGCCATGGTCATCAACGACGAGGCCGCCTTCCAGTTCATGGGCGACTGGGCCAAGGGCGAATTCCTCAAGGCCGGCAAGAAGCCGGACGAGGATTTCCTCTGCTTCCGCTTCCCCGGCACCCAGAAGCAGGTGACCTTCAACTCCGACCAGTTTGCCATGTTCAAGCAGGGCGACAAGCCCTCCGAAGAGCAGAAGGCTCTGGCCAAGGCCATCATGTCGCCGTCCTTCCAGTCGGCATTCAACGTGGTCAAGGGCTCCGTTCCGGCCCGCACCGATGTGCCGGACACCGACTTCGACGCCTGCGGCAAGAAGGGCATGAAGGATCTGGCGGCAGCCTCCGAATCGGGCAACCTGTTCGGCTCCATGGCGCACGGCCACGCCAACCCGGCTTCGGTGAAGAACGCCATGTATGACGTCATCACCGCCCAGTTCAACGGCGAATACGATTCCGAGACCGCGGTCCAGGAACTCGTCTCGGCCGTCGAGCTCGCGCAGTAATCATCGGCGCTTCAGGGGCGGGGCGGCGTGATGCCGCCCCCTCCCGACCTGGGGAGGAGAAGCATGACCATCACCACGACCAGACACCGAGCCGGCGACGACTGGCTGCGCAACGCACTGCCCAAGCTCGTCCTGAGCCCCAGCTTCGCGATGGTGCTCATCTTCGTCTACGGCTTCATCCTCTTCACCTTCTATCTGTCGTTCACCGACAGCCGCATCCTGCCGAGCTACGGGCTCGTGGGCTGGGAGAACTACACCAAGCTGTTCTCCGTCCGGGCCTGGGGGATTGCGGTCGACAACGTGCTGATCTTCGGCTCGCTCTATATCGTCATCTGCTGCGCGCTCGGGCTGATGCTTGCCATCCTGCTCGATCAGCAGATCCGCGCTGAAGGTTTTATCCGCACCATCTATCTCTATCCGATGGCGCTGTCCTTCATCGTCACCGGCACCGCCTGGAAGTGGTTTCTCGATCCCGGCATCGGCCTGCAGGCGGTCGTGCGCTCCTGGGGCTGGGAGAGCTTCACCTTCGAGTGGATCAAGGACAGCGACATGGCGATCTACACCATCGTCATCGCCGCCGTCTGGCAGACCTCGGGCTTCGTGATGGCGATGTTTCTTGCAGGCCTGCGCGGCATCGACAACGAGGTGCTCAAAGCCGCCCAAATCGACGGCGCGTCGAACTGGGCGCTCTACCGCCGCATCGTCATTCCGCAGCTTCGTCCCGCCTTCATGTCGGCCTTCGTGGTCCTCGCGCACATGGCGATCAAGTCCTACGACCTGATCATCGCGCTGACCGGCGGCGGCCCCGGAACGGCCACCGAACTGCCGGCGACCTTCATGTATTCCTACACGTTCACCCGCAACCAGATGGGCATCGGTGCGGCCTCGGCGACCATCATGCTGATGTCGATTGCCGCCATCATGGTCCCCTATATCTGGTCCGAACTTAGGGAGAAGAAGTGATGTCCACCAACGCTTCCTCCCAGATCATCCGGACAGGCTCAGGCGCCCGCTTCGTCATCTACACGATCCTCGCCCTCTTCTGCCTCTACTACCTGCTGCCGCTCTATGTGATGGTGGTCAACTCATTGAAGCCGCTCTCGGAAATCCAGGCCGGCGGCATGATGGCGCTTCCGGGCGAATGGACGCTCGACCCGTGGAAGAGCGCCTGGTCGACGGCGCAGATCGGCGTCGCGGCGACGGGTCTCAAGCCCTATTTCCTCAACTCGATCCTGATGGTCGTTCCGGCCGTCGCCATCTCCACCGTGCTCGGGGCCTTGAACGGCTACGTGCTGACCAAGTGGCGCTTCCGCGGCGACACCATCGTCTTCGGCCTGCTGCTCTTCGGCTGCTTCATCCCCTTCCAGATGGTGCTGATCCCGATGGCCCGCATGCTCGGCCTCATGGGGCTCGCAGGCACGGTGCCGGGTCTGATCTTCGTCCACCTTGTCTACGGTATCGGCTTCTCGACGCTTTATTTCCGCAACTACTACGAACAGTTCCCGACCGAACTGGTGCGTGCGGCGATGATCGACGGCGCTGGCTTCTTCACCATCTTCTACCGCATCATGCTGCCGTCCTCGGGACCGATCGCGGTTGTCTGCATCATCTGGCAGTTCACCAACATCTGGAACGACTTCCTCTTCGGCGCCTCCTTCTCCGATTTCGACAGCCAGCCGATGACGGTGGCGCTCAACAACCTCGTTCAGTCCTCGACCGGGGTGAAGGAATACAACGTCCATTTTGCGGGAGCGATCATGGCAGCTCTGCCGACGCTCCTCGTCTACATCGTCGCCGGCCGCTACTTCGTGCGCGGCCTGATGGCCGGCAGCGTCAAAGGATAAGAACATGAGCTTTCTCGAAATCCGGAACGCAACCAAGTCCTACGGCGCGGTCAAGGTTCTTCACGAAACGAATATCGCGGTGGAAGAGGGCGAGTTCCTCGTTCTCGTCGGCCCGTCCGGCTGCGGCAAGTCGACGTTGCTGAGCATGATTGCGGGGCTCGAGGATGTCACTTCCGGCGATATTTCCATCAAGGGCCGCTCGATGAACGGCGTGCGCCCCGCCGACCGCAACATCGCCATGGTCTTCCAGTCCTACGCGCTCTACCCCAACATGAACGTCGCCCAGAACATGGCCTTCGGGCTTGAGATGCACGGCGTGCCGAAGGAAGACCGTGACAAGGCGGTGGCCCAGGTCGCCGAACTTCTGCAGATCCAGCCGCTCCTCGACCGCAAGCCGGGCCAGCTCTCGGGCGGCCAGCGCCAGCGCGTCGCCATGGGCCGGGCGCTGGTGCGCGATCCAGACGTCTTCCTCTTCGACGAGCCGCTGTCCAACCTCGACGCCAAGCTCCGTGTCGACATGCGCACCGAAATCAAGAAGCTCCACCAGAAGCTCGGCACCACGATCGTCTACGTCACCCACGACCAGATCGAGGCGCTGACGCTCTCGACCCGGATCGCGGTGATGTATGGCGGCTATGTCCAGCAGCTCGGAACGCCCAAGGAGGTCTACGACAACCCGGCCAACATGTTCGTCGCCGGTTTCATGGGTTCGCCATCGATGAACCTGTTCCCCGCCAAAGTGGCGGTGGAGAACGGTCGCGCCGTGGCGAAGATCACCCTGGCAGATGGCGGTACCGGTACCCTGCCCTTTGCCGATGGCAACGCCATGGCCGAGCATGACGGCCGCGACATCATTCTCGGCATCCGACCCGAGGCAATCACCGACGAGGACGGCGCCGACCGCAACTCGAACGCCATCCACCGCATCGACGCCCGCGTCGAGATCACCGAACCGGCGGGGTCCGATACCTTCGTCGTTACCCAGTTCGGCGGCAAGGAGGTCACAGGCCGCTTCCGCGCCGATGTCGACGTCAAGGCGGGCGACACCTTCCCCTTCGCGATCAACATGGAGAAGGCTGTCGCCTTCGATCCGAAGACCGAAGAACGGATCGGCTGACGCCCATGCCGACCTCACCGGATATCGTCATCATCGGCTCGGGCATGGGCGGCGCGACACTGGCCGCCGGCCTGGCGCCGACGGGCGCGCGCATCCTCATTCTCGAGCGTGGCGAGCAGATCCCCGACGACGCGCCGGCGCGCGACCCCAACCGGATCTTCAGGAATTCCGCCTTCCTCTCGGATGAGACCTGGCTCGATGAGAAGGGAAACCGCTTCGCGCCCGGCAACTACTACCAGGTCGGCGGCAACACCAAGCTCTACGGCGCGGTGCTGATCCGCTACCGGGCCGAGGATTTCGCCGAGATGGCGCATGCCGAGGGCGTCTCGCCGGCCTGGCCGTTCCCGTACGAGGAACTGGCACCCTGGTACGACGCGGCGGAAAAGCTATATCAGGTGCGCGGCGATGTCGCCTCCGACCCCACCGAACCGCCGCATGACGGCCCTTATCCCTTTCCGTCGGTTCCCGACGAGCCCGCGATCGCTGATGTCCGTAGCCGGCTAAGGAAGGCCGGAGCGCAGCCCTTCTCGCTGCCGCTGGGTGTCGAGATCGACCGCTGGCTGAAGGCGGGTAACACCGGCTGGGACGGCTATCCCGATACGCGCTGCGGCAAGATGGACGCCGAAACCTGCGGGCTGGCGGCAGCCCTCGCCCACGATAATATCGAGCTTGTAACCGGCGCTAAGGTGACGGCCCTGAAAGCCGGCCCGGACGGAAAGCGCATCGGCGAAGTCGTCTACGAGAAGGACGGTGAGACGGTCACACTGACGCCGAAGGTCGTAGCCCTATGCGCCGGCGCGGTGCAATCGGCGGCGCTGCTGTTGCGTTCGGGTCTGGCCAATTCATCCGACCAGGTCGGCCGCTGCTTCATGAACCACAATGCGACCGCGCTGATCGCCTTCGATCCGCGCTACCGCAACGATTCGGTCTACCAGAAGACCTTCGGGCTCAATGACTGGTACCTGTCCGACGGCGAAGGCGGACCGCCGCTCGGCAACATCCAGCTTCTCGGCCGCGTGGTGCCAGACATCCTCAAGGCGCAGGTGCCGTCGCTGCCCAAACCGGTGGCGACCTATGTCTCCAACCATGCAATCGATCTCTACGCGATCTCGGAGGACCTCCCCGACCCCGAAAGCCGCATCGTTCTCAACGGCGCGGACATCCAGTTGATCTGGCGTCGGTCGAACATGGTCGCGCACGACAAGCTGGTGGGGAAGATCAAGCAGACCATGAAGAAGGCGGGTTTCCCGATCGTGCTTTCGCGCCTCTTTGACGGCCGCGTGCCCTCGCACCAGTGCGGCACCGTGCGCATCGGTGCCGATCCGGCGAACTCGGTGCTCGATCCCGATTGCTGCAGCTGGGATCACCCGAACCTCTTCGTCACCGACGCTGGCGCGCTGCCGACTTCGGCCGCCGTCAATCCCGCGCTGACAGTCGCCGCCATGGCGCTTAGGGCATCGAAGACGATCGCCGGGGAGCTCGGCGCATGAAGCCGGTCGCGCTCATCACCGGCGGCCAGCAGGGAATCGGTCTCGGCATTGCCGAGTCCCTGGCCAGTGCCGGCTTTGCCATCGCAATTGCAGCCGAACGCGAAAGCAGCGATGCGGCTTTGACCGAGACCCTCGAAAGGTTAGGCTCAGCCGCGCGCTATTTTCAGCACGACGTCGCCGACATCGATCACGTGCTGGCATTGCTCGACCGGGTGGAGGCCGAACTCGGTCCCGTCACCTGCCTCGTTTCGAATGCCGGAATTCCCTCGCCTGTGCGCGGCGACATGCTCGACGTCACCCCGGAGAATTTCGATATCGTCATGGACGTCAATCTGCGCGGGGCTTTCTTTCTTGCCCAGGCCGTTGCCCGGCGGATGATCGCAAGCGAGAGCGACGGCTACCGCTCCATGTTGTTCGTCACCTCCGTGAGCGCCGAGATGGTCTCTGTCGAACGTGCCGAATACTGCCTGTCCAAGGCAGCCGCCACGATGATGACGAAGCTGTTTGCCGCCAGGCTCGCACCCCATGGCATCGGGGTCTTCGAACTGCGTCCCGGCATCATCGAGACCGGGATGACCGCCGGCGTGAAGGACAAATACACGGCCCGCATCGAGGGCGGACTGGTGCCGGCCGGGCGCTGGGGCCACCCCGCCGATATCGGCTCGATCACCGTGCCGCTCGCCACCGGGCAGATGGCATTCGCGAACGGCGCCGTGATCCCCGTCGATGGCGGGCTGTCGATACCGCGGCTTTGAGGCAGACATGAATAAAGGCTACGATTTCATCATCATCGGCGGTGGTTCGGCGGGCAGCGCGCTCGCCGCGCGGCTCTCCGAGGATCCGGCGGTCAACGTGCTGCTGCTGGAAGCCGGCGGCGGTGACTGGCATCCGTTCTATCATCTGCCGGCGGGCTTCGCGAAAATGACCAAGGGCATCGGCTCCTGGGGCTGGTCGACGGTGCCGCAGAAGCACATGAATAACCGGGTCTTCCGCTACACCCAGGCCAAGGTGATCGGCGGCGGTTCGGCGATCAATGCGCAGATATACACCCGCGGCAATCCGCTCGATTACGACGAATGGCGGCAGATGGGCTGCGAGGGCTGGGGCTATGACGACGTGCTGCCCTATTTCCGAAAGGCCGAGGACAACGACACCTACGAGAACAAGTATCACGGCAAGGGTGGGCCGCTCGGCGTCTCCCAGCCGATCGCGCCGCTGCCGATCTGCGAGGCCTATTTCGAAGCCGCTGAAGCGCTCGGCATCCCGCGCAATCGCGATATCAACGGCGAAACGCAGGAAGGCGTCTGCTACTATCAACTCACCCAGCGCGACGCCCGCCGCTCCTCCGCGGCCATGGCTTATCTCAAGCCCAATCGCGGACGGAAGAACCTCACCGTGCAGCTGGGGGCCCAGGTTCGTCGGATCATCGTCGAGAAGGGCCGCGCCACCGGAGTCGAGATGATCGACGGCACCAAGCTGACGGCGGCGAACGAGGTCGTCCTCTCTTCCGGCGCCATCGGCTCGCCACGCCTGCTGCAGCTCTCCGGAATCGGTCCTGCGGATCATCTCGCCGGACTCGGTATAGATGTCGTTTATGATCAACCGCAGGTGGGCGCCAATCTGCAGGACCATCTCGATCTCTACTGCATCTGCGAGGTTTCGGGTCCGCACACCTATGACCGCTTCGCCAAGCCTCATCTCTCGTTGCTCGCCGGCCTGCAATATCTCTTCACGCGGAAGGGGCCCGTCGCCTCCTCGCTCTTCGAGACCGGCGGCTTCTGGTATGCCGATCCGAACGCCCGTTCGCCGGACATCCAGATGCATCTGGGGTTGGGCACGGGAATCGAATCGGGTGTCGCGGCCATGCAGGACGGTGGCGTGACCCTGAACGCCTGTTATCTCAGGCCCCGTTCGCGCGGCTCGGTGCGGCTGCAGAGCGCCGATCCCTCAGTAGCACCGGCCATCGACCCGAACTATCTCGCCGATCCGAACGACCGCCGGAACTCCATCGAGGGGCTGAAGCTCACCCAGCGCATCATGGCGCAGAAGCCGCTTCAGCCCTTCATCAAGGCCGAGCGCCTGCCCGGGCCGGACGTGAAGACGGACGAAGAGTATTTCAACTTCATCTGCGAGCATTCCAAAACCTCGCACCATGCGGCGGGCACCTGCCGCATGGGCATCGATCCGGCGGCTCCGCTCGACACGCAACTGCGCTTCAACGGCATCGAGGGGCTGCGCGTCGCCGACAACTCGATCATGCCGACCGTCATTTCCTCCAACACCAACGCGGCCGCCATCATGATCGGCGAAAAGGCCTCCGACATGATCAAGGCGCAATACGGGATGGGCTCCTCATGATCCGCCATATCGTTCTCGTCCGCTTCCGCCCCGACATGGCGGAAAGCGACATCGCCGACATCTTCGAAGCGCTTCATGCGATACGTAACGTTGTGCCGGGTGTGCGCGAAATCTGCGCCGGACGCTCGGAGAGCCCGGAAAAGATCGAGCGCGGCTACATGCACGGCTTCACGGTGGATTTCGAGGACTGGGACGCGCTCGAAGCCTATCAGCAGCATCCAGACCACAAGCGCGTCGGCCAGCTTCTGGTCGACAATGCGATCGGCGGGCTCGACGGCATCCTCGTCTTCGATCTGCCGGTCGATGATTAGGGAAGGAGTTTAGCGATGATCACCCTTCCCACCTCCGACAACCGCCTCGAGGCCTACCGGGTGACCGGCACGCCGCTCGTGCCCCGCCCGCCGAAGGTGCAACTCACCCGCACCGCCTTTGCCGCAGCCCACGTGATTTCCGATCCGATCGCCGAGCGCAATCCGTGGGATACCCGCCCTGCGGTCGACTGGGACGCCACGCTCGCCTTCCGGCAGGATCTCTGGGACCAGGGGCTGGGCCTTGCCGAAGCGATGGACACTGCCCAGCGCGGCATGGGCGTCGACTGGCCAACGGCGAAGGAGCTGATCGAACGCACGATGCGGGCGGCCAAGGCCCATCCGATGAAGCCGCGCGTCGCCTGCGGAGCGGGCACCGATCACAAGACGCTCGTCGAGCTCGACAGCGAGGAAGCGATAGTCGCGGCGTACCAAACGCAAATGGAGGCCATCGAGGCGGTCGGCGGGCAGCTGATCCTGATGGCGACCAGGGCACTGCCGGCAATCGGTGCGACGCCGGATTCCTATGCGCGCGTCTACGGCAAGCTGATCGACCAGGCCGCCGAACCGGTGATCCTGCACTGGCTGGGCGACATGTTCGATCCGGCGCTCACCTGCTATTGGGGCTCGAATGACGTGGCAGCGGCGACGGATGCCGTTCTCGACATCATTGCCGCCAATCCGCGCAAGATCGACGGCATCAAGATCTCGCTTCTCGACCAGGCCCATGAGGAAGCCTTCCGCAAGCGCCTGCCTGACGGCGTCCGGCTCTACACCGGCGACGACTTCAACTATGCCGACCTGATCGCCGGCGACGGCGAACACTATTCCCACGCGTTGCTCGGCATTTTTGCCGCGATCTCCCCGGCGGCGGCGCAGGCGCTGGAAGCCTTGGCCCAAGGCGACATGGAGACCTATCAACGGCTTCTGGCGCCGACCGTGCCGCTCAGCCGTGAGATTTTCCGTGCACCGACCCGCTTCTACAAGGCAGGCGTTGCGTTTTTGTCGTGGCTTAACGGCCAGCAGAGCCATTTCATCATGCCGGCGGGCTTTCAATCGAGCCGCGACATCGTCCATTATGCGGAAGTCTTCCGGCTTGCCGACCAGGCGGGACTCCTCAGACATCCGGAACTGGCCGTCAAACGCATGAGCCTTCTGCTCGCATTACATGGGATCGAACAAGGCGGAGCATGAAGCGCAGGCCAACCATCATCGACGTCGCGCGCCAAGCGGGCGTCTCGAAATCGACGGTCAGCCTGGTCCTGCAGAACAGTCCACAGGTGCGAGAGGACACGCGCGATCTCGTCCGCAAGGCGATGGCCGAGATCGGCTATGTCTACAATCGCGCCGCCGCAAACATGCGGAAGTCGAATGCGGGACTAATCGGCCTCGTTAACAACGATCTGCGCAATCCCTTCTTCACAGAATTCGCAACCTCGCTGCAGATGGCGCTTTCGGCGCGCGGCTATGCGGCTGTCGTCGCCAATACCGACGAGGATCCGGAGGTTCAGGCGCAGGTGGTCGGGGCAATGATCGAGCATGGTGTTTCGGCGCTGGTGATTTCTCCAGCCTATGGCGGTGAGGCGGCGACCTTCGACGCCATCGCCCGTGCCGGGATTCCGGCCATGCAGGTGCTGCGCAATGTCGAGCCGCGTACCGATCTTTTCCCTTTTGCCGCCCCCGATTACGGTGAGGGCAGCCGGCTGGCGACCGAACACCTCCTCACTGCGGGCGCCAGACGAATCGCCTTCGTCGGCGGTCTCGAAGGGCGCGATGTCACCCGTGAGCGCATGTCGGGCTATGAGGCGGTCATCGCGCAAGCGGGCATCGAGCCGCTGGTTCTGACCGGGCGCTCGACCCGCGCCTTCGGACGTGAGGCCGCGCGCCGGCTTGCCGCCGAGCATCCGGATATCGATGCGGCGCTATGCTTCAACGACCTGACCGCCCTCGGCCTGCTGGCCGGTTGCGCGCAGATCGGCCGCGCGGTGGGGCCTGGCTTCAGGATTGTCGGTTTTGACGATATCGAGGAATGTGCCCAGACTTGGCCGAGCCTGTCGTCCGTTCACTGCGATATCGCTGCTTTTGGCGAGCGCATCGCCGGTACGATGCTCGACTGGCTGGAGGATGGCAAGGTTCCAGACGCCCGTACGCTCACGCCCGTGGAGCTCTTTATCCGCGATTCAAGTCGCGCGCGGGGGTGATTTCCTGCCAGTCATGGCCGAGGGACCGGCTGCCGATGCGCGACCGGTTTGGACCGTGCGTGTCCACGCGTTTCCCGCCAGACGATCAACGACGTCGCTATGCAGGAGTGTCTGGAACTCAACGTGGAATCCGAGCTTGCTGACATCCACGATCGCACTCGCCAGCTTGTCGTGAAGCCCCTCGAGTTCGAGATAAAAATGCGATTGGATGTGAGAGGGAAACATCGGGTGCAGAAGGCATCCCGCAGCGGAAATATTGGTGATCCGGCAGCCTTGAAACGAGACTCCCTTCAGGCCGCGTTTCACATAATAGACCCGACCCTTCAAGCGGCAGGGATAACGGGTGTGTGTGCGCTCATCCGGCCCGGCTAGGCGCGTAAGGTATGTCCTCTTTTCCATGCGCGTATCCAGATTTACGGATCGTAAGAATTACCCGTATTATTTGAGGGAAATATTTTATTTTCTCTTAACTTTGCGGCTCGATATGCAAAAAATGACCAGTAATAAATGTGACAGCTCGCCGACCCGTCCCCGAATGCCCTTGCTGTGAAAGTCTCCCTGCTTGACCTCAAGGTCGTGAACATGCGGAAGTCCTCCTCATGACGATGTTTGACGAATCGCCCTCCAACGCAGCCGAGTTCACGGTCACCGAACTTTCCGGCGCACTCCGCCGCACGGTGGAGGATGCCTTCGGTCATGTGCGCGTGCGTGGTGAGGTGGGCCGGCTGAGCCGACCGGGTTCGGGTCACCTCTATTTCGACCTCAAGGACGACAAGGCGGTCCTCTCGGCAGTGGCGTGGAAGGGCGTTGTGTCGAGCTGGAAGTTCCAGCCGGAACAGGGTCTTGAAGTGATTGCCACCGGCAAGCTCACCACCTTCCCGGGCCAGTCGCGCTACCAGATCGTCGTTGAGAAGATAGAGCCTGCCGGCGCCGGCGCGTTGATGGCGCTGCTTGAGGAACGTCGCAAGAAGCTTGCTGGCGAAGGTCTGTTCGACGAGGGGCGCAAGCAGCTTCTCCCCTATATGCCGCGCGTGATCGGCGTGGTGACGTCGCCCACGGGCGCGGTCATCCGCGACATCCTCCACCGCATCTCCGATCGCTTCCCGCTGACTGTCGTCGTCTGGCCCGTGCGGGTGCAGGGCGAAAGCTGCGGCATGGAAGTGGCCAACGCCATCAACGGTTTCAATGCACTGCCGAAAGGCGGCCCGATCGCCCGCCCCGATCTCATCATCGTCGCCCGTGGCGGCGGCAGCCTCGAGGATCTTTGGGGCTTCAATGACGAGATCGTGGTGCGTGCCGCGGCGGCATCCGATATCCCGCTCATTTCCGCCGTCGGCCACGAGACCGACTGGACGCTGATCGACCACGCCGCTGACCGCCGCGCGCCGACACCCACAGGTGCGGCCGAGATGGCGGTTCCGGTGAAGGCCGAGCTCGAGGCGATGCTCGCCAATCTGTCGGCCCGTCTCAAGGGAGCTGAAACGCGTCTCCTCGACCGCAAGAAGGATGGTTTGAGAGCCCTGACCCGCGCGCTTCCAACGCTCGACAGCCTTCTCGCCATGCCGCGCCAGCGCCTCGACCGGTCGGGAGATCTTCTCGGCAAGGCGCTCGCCCACAACACCGCCAATTGCCGCCGCCGCTACGAGCGTCAGGCAAGCCGCATCAGCCCGCTCACGCTGATTTCCGCAATCCGCGAGAAGCGCCTCGGCCTCAACGACCGGATCGGCCGTTGCCGTAATGCAGCCGATCGCGCGCAGGAGCGTCGTCGCACCCGTCTGGACAGGCCCTCCGCACTGCTGGCAGGGCTGCCCCGTCGTCTCGAAACCGGGATCGAGCGGGAAACGCGCCGCCTCTCCGATCAGGGCCGCCGTGCCGATGCCGCGATTGCGCGACTTCTCAATGATCACCGCAGGGCGGTGTCGCAGCACGCACGCATGCTGGCCTCGCTGTCGCACAAGAACGTGCTGGCCCGCGGTTTTGCCCTGGTTCGTGATGATGCCGGCGAACTCGTCTCAAGCGTAGCGTCGCTGTCCACCGGGCAGGCTGTGAACATCGAGTTTCAGGACGGTGATATCTCCGCTGTCACAGCCGGTTCGGCCAGTGCCGCGCGATCCACTCCGAAGAAGCCGGCCCGCGAGAAGGCTCCGGCGAAGGATGAAAGCGCCAAGCCCGTCCGGCAGGGCTCACTCTTCGATTAGGCGCAAGACGCACTGCAACTCCCATTGATCCGGACAGTTTTCGCGCGCTTTGACCCCGATCAACGCGCGACGTTAGCATATGCACACAATGACGTTCATCCGCCCCGCCTGAAATATCCGCAAGGAACTCTCTGATGAATGCCGAACACGTCGCCCCCGAGGTCGTAAAGGAACTCGGATCGGGACACGCCAAACTCTTGCAGATGGCAAAGGCGAAGGATGCCCTGCCGACCGCCGTCGTACACCCGGTCGATGCGCTCTCTCTGCAGGGTGCGATCGCTTCCGCCGAGGAGGGCCTGATCGTCCCGTTGCTCGTCGGCCCCTCGACCCGTATCCGCGAGGCAGCCGCCGAGGCCAAGCTCGATATCGCCCATCTCGAAATCGTTGACTGCGAGCACTCCGATGCGGCTGCGGCGAAATCGGTGGCGCTCGCACGCGAGGGTCGGGTCGGTGCCTTGATGAAGGGGGCGCTTCATACCGATGAGTTGATGAAGGCCGTTCTTCACCCGGAGCTCGGCCTGCGTACCGCTCGCCGGATGAGCCACTGCTTCGTCATCGACGTGCCGGGCTTCCCGAAACCCTTCTATGTCACCGACGCCGCCATCAACATCTATCCGACGCTGTCGGACAAGCGCGACATCATCCAGAACGTCATCGATCTCGCCCATGCCCTGGGTGTCGAGGTGCCTCTGGTCGCCATCCTCTCGGCGGTGGAAACCGTCACGGAATCGATCCGTTCGACCATCGATGCGGCCGCGCTGTGCAAGATGGCGGATCGCGGTCAGATCACCGGCGGCGTGCTCGACGGACCGCTCGCCTTCGACAATGCCGTCTCATTGGAGGCCGCCGCCGCCAAGGGGATCGTCTCACCTGTCGCCGGCCGTGCGGAAATTCTCGTCGTCCCCGATCTCGAAGCGGGCAACATGCTAGCCAAGCAGCTTGAATATCTGGCCGGTGCCCGCGTGGCCGGCATTGCTCTAGGCGCCCGTGTGCCGATCATGCTCACCAGCCGCGCCGACAAGACCGAGGCCCGTCTGAGTTCGGCCGCGATTGCCGTTCTCCTGGCCGCGGCGAAGGCAAAGAAAACGGCATGAAGACGCCAGCCATCCTCGTCATCAACGCCGGTTCGTCGAGCATCAAGTTCTCCATCTTTGCATCGGGCAGCGAACCGGCGGCCACGGATCTCATTTGCGGTGGCAAGATCTCGGGAATCGGCGTCCGGGCACGGCTCGACGCCGAAGACGCGGACGGCAATGCAATGGCCGACGAACAATTTCCGTCCGAGGCGACTTACGAAGATCTGCTCGGCCATCTTCTCGATTGGATCGAGAAACATCTCGACGGGCTGGAGCTTGTCGCGGCTGGGCATCGCATCGTTCACGGCGGTTGCGATCATGTCGCGCCGGAGATCCTGAACAAAAAGCTCCGGGAGGATTTGCAAGCGCTCTCGCGATTGGCGCCCTTGCACCAGCCGCACAATCTCGCCGCCGTCGATGCGCTAGCCAAACTTCACCCCGGGCTCACGCAGATTGCCTGTTTCGACACAGCCTTTCACGCCGGACGAAGCGAGCTCGAGAGTACCTATGCGCTATCTGCGGAACTGACCGAGGAGGGCATCCGGCGCTACGGTTTTCACGGTCTGTCTTATGATTACATCGCCTCCCGTTTGCCCGATGTGCTTGGCGAGAAAAGCAAGGGGCGGGTCATCGTCGCGCATCTGGGTAGCGGGGTCAGCATGTGCGCCATGTCGGGGGGGCGCAGCATCGCCACCACGATGGGCTTTTCTGTGCTGGACGGTATGCCGATGGGGACCCGTAGCGGCCAGATCGATCCCGGTGTGCTGATCTACCTCATGCAGGAAAAGGGAATGAGCGCGGAGGACCTCACCTGCCTCCTTTACCGGCAGTCGGGACTTCTGGGTCTGTCGGGCATCAGCAACGACATGCGCAAACTCCTGGAAAGTGAAAGCAGGGAAGCGAAATTCGCGATCGACTACTTCTGCTACCGCGCCAATCGCGAGATCGGTTCACTGGTCGCGGCGCTCGGCGGCATCGATGCGCTGGTCTTTACGGCGGGCATCGGAGAAAACTCACCGGAGATCCGGCAGAGGATCTGCGCCGCAGCCTCCTGGCTCGGGATCGATTGCGACGATGATCTGAACCGCAATGCGAGGGGCGAGACCGTCTTCTCGACGCCGAAATCAAAGATTTCGGTTGCGGTCATTCCGACCAACGAGGAACTGGTAATTGCGCGCGACAGCTGGCGACTTCTGGCGGGTGGGGACAGCTAGCGCAGTTGATCAGGCGGCGGCTGCAGGTTTGCAGTAAAGCTCGTGAAGCACTTCGAGAACCGATCGCACCGCATCACCCTTGAGCGAGTAGTATATCGTCTGCGCTTCACGTCGCGTGGCGACGAGATCCGCCTCGCGCAGCTTGCGCAGATGGTGCGACATGGCGGGTTGGGACAGCCCCGTCTCGTCGGCCAGCTTCAGCACGCTCTGCTCGCCGTCAAGCAGGATGCAGAGCAGTTTCAGCCGCACGGGCTGGGACAACATTTCCATCAACCGCGCGGCTTCCGCCATGCGCGGTTCCATTTCCAGCATTTCCTGAGCGTGCAGCATTTTCGAGCCTTTTTAAATTCGCGAGGATAGATATATCGCTGGGCGAATTGTTTTCAACGGCCCTCACCAGTGCGGCGGTTTCTGGGTCGGCGCCTGTGCGATGGCCGTATCTTCGAGCGTCTCGAACCGGTCGGTCATGTCATCGAGTTGGCGCTTCAGCCGCTCGATCAGCGCCCATTGCCGCGCCACTTGCCCGGAAAGGTCCTCGATCGTTTCCGCCTGGTGGGCGGTCAACTCTTCCAACCGGACGAGCCTTTCTTCGGATGAGGTGCTCATTGAACGAGTTCTCCTAGTTTGTCGCGCCATTCGGGGGGCAGAGCCATGGGGCGGCGGCTGTTGCGGTCGACATAGACATGAACGAAGCGTCCGTCGGCAAGCGCTTTCTCCTCGTCATTGCGGAAAAGCCCGACGCGATAGACCACGGATGACGTGCCGATCCTCTCGATCCCGATCCCCGCGGTGATGCGGTCCGGAAAGGCGGTTTCGGCGTGATAGCGGCACCCTGTTTCCACAACCAATCCGATTGGATTGCCATTCTTCGGATCGAGCAGACCTTCTTCGATCAGCCAGCCGTTGATCGCGGTATCAAAGAGCGCGTAATGGGTCACATTATTCATGTGCCCGTAAATGTCATTGTCGGCCCAGCGCGTTTGCAGCGGTCTGAAGAGCGCGTAGTCGGCACGGCTTGAAGGTGGGGTGCGATCCATCGCGGGAGCATGTCCTTGTATCTGCGGGAGCAGCGATTGTCATTGGCGGAAGAGTGCAAGGCGCGCTTCTACCGCCAATTGATTCTGGACTTTGAGAAGAGAAGTGTCGAGACTACACACGCCGGGGCTGCGGACAAGCGCCGGAATCCAGACTGTATGGGGTACCATGAGTGACATCGCCATTGAGCTGAAGGGCATCGACAAGAGCTTCGGCCCCGTCCATGCGAACAGGGACATCAATCTCCGGGTCCGCAAGGGCACCATCCACGGCATCATCGGTGAAAACGGCGCGGGCAAGTCGACGCTCATGTCGATCCTCTACGGTTTCTACCAGGCCGATCGCGGCGATATTCTCGTCGATGGCAAGAAGACCGCTATTTCCGGCCCGAACGTTGCCATCGACAAGGGCATCGGCATGGTCCACCAGCACTTCATGCTGGTCGAGAATTTCACCGTTCTGGAAAACATCATGCTCGGCGCCGAGGAGGGCCAGATCCTGACCTCCGGCATCACGCGCGCCCGCGCCGAGCTCAAACGGCTGGAGAACGAATACGCGCTCGAGGTCGATCCCGATGCGATCATCGAGGAACTGCCCGTTGGCCTGCAGCAGCGCGTGGAGATTCTGAAGGCGCTCTACCGCGGTGCCGAGATCCTTATCCTCGATGAACCGACCGGCGTCCTCACCCCCGCCGAGGCCGATCACCTCTTCCGCATCCTCGCCCAGCTCAAGGAGCAGGGCAAAACCATCATCCTCATCACCCACAAGCTGCGTGAGATCATGGCGATCACCGACGAGGTGTCGGTGATGCGCCGCGGCGAAATGGTGGCGACACGAACCACCTCCGAAACCTCGGTCGAGGAGCTGGCCGAGCTGATGGTCGGTCGCCGCGTGCTCCTGAGCGTCGAGAAAGGTCCCGCGAAACCCGGTGACGTCATGCTCTCGGTGCGCAATCTCACCGTCAGGGATTCGCGCGGTGTGCCGATGGTCAAGGACGTCTCACTCGATGTCCGCGCCGGCGAGATCGTCGGTGTCGCGGGTGTCGCAGGCAACGGACAGTCGGAACTTCTGCAGGCGATCGCCGGGATCCGCCGTGCCGAAACCGGTGACGTGAAGCTGAACGGCAAGCCCATCGACGTGACCGGCACGGCCGATCCCAACGAGTTGCGCCATCGCGGCCTCGCCCATGTGCCGGAAGATCGGCATCACATGGGCCTCGTTCTCAAATTCGAGGAAGCCGAGAACTCGATCCTCGGCTATCACGACGATCCGCGTTATCTGAAATCCTTCTTCCTCGATGTTGACGCCATCCGTGCCGATGCGGCGGAGAAGTGCGAGCGCTACGACATCCGCCCGCCGGATGTGCGTCTGAAGACGGCGAATTTCTCGGGCGGCAACCAGCAGAAGATCGTGCTGGCCCGCGAAATGGAGCGCGATCCCGACGTGATCATCATCGGCCAGCCGACCCGCGGGGTGGATGTCGGCGCCATCGAATTCATTCACAAGCGGATTATCGAAATGCGCGATGCCGGCAAGGCCATCCTTCTCGTCTCGGTCGAACTCGACGAGATCCGGTCGCTCTCCGATCGCGTCCTCGTCATGTTCGACGGCCACGTCGTCGGCGAGCGTTCGCCGGAAACAGGCGAAGGCGAACTCGGTCTTCTCATGGCCGGCGTCACCGATCAGGAGGCAGCCGAATGAGCGCGCCCTATGCAAAACTGCCCGGCTGGGTCGACTACGGCGTCATTCCGCTCGTCAATCTCGTCGTTGCCTTTCTCGTCGCCGGCCTCGTGGTGCTTCTGGTCGGCGAAAGCCCGATCCGCGCTGCTGCCCTGCTTATCGAGGGTGCCTTCGGCTATGGCGAGGGTATCGGTTTCACGCTGTACTACGCGACGAATTTCATCTTTACCGGGCTGGCGGTCGCCATCGCTTTCCATTGCGGGCTCTTCAATATCGGCGGTGAGGGCCAGGCCTATGTGGCCGGACTTGGTGTGGCGATCCCCTGTCTCTGGCTCGATGCCTCGATGCCCTGGTACGTGGTTTTCATCCTCGTGATCTTCGGCTCTGCGCTGATGGGCGGGCTTTGGGCGTTGATCCCGGGCTATCTGCAGGCCAAGCGCGGCAGCCACGTCGTCATCACCACCATCATGTTCAACTTCATCGCTTCGAGCCTTATGGTCTACCTGCTCATCGATGTGTTGAAGCCGCGCGGTTCGATGTCGCCCGAAACCCGCACCTTTGCCGAGGGCGGGCATCTGCCCAAGCTCGACTGGTTATTCGGGCCGATGGGAATCGACGTTGGCGGCTCGCCGCTCAACCTTTCTTTCCTGCTGGCGCTGGTGGTGAGTTTTATCGTCTGGGTGATCGTCTGGCGCACCCAGTTCGGCTATCAGATCCGCACCATGGGCTTCAGCCCCTCCGCCGCTCGTTATGCGGGGATGAAGGAAGCCCGCATCGTCATCATCACCATGGTCATGTCCGGTGCGCTTGCCGGCATGATGGCGATCAACCCGATCATGGGCGAGCAGCACCGCATGCAGCTCGATTTCGTCGGCGGCGCCGGCTTCGTCGGAATCGCGGTGGCGCTGATGGGGCGCTCGCATCCGGTCGGCATCATCCCGGCTGCGATCCTGTTCGGCATGCTCTATCAGGGCGGTGCCGAAATCTCCTTCGAGATGCCTCAGATTTCGCGCGACATGATCGTCATCATCCAGGGACTGGTGATCCTTTTCGCCGGCGCCATGGAGCACATGTTCCGCCCGGCGATCGCGCGCCTGTTCACTTCACTTGGCGGTGGGCGCAAGCCGCAGCCCGCAGCAGCGACGGAGTAGGCCGATGGAATTCTTCGACACACTGATCGTCCTCCTTCAGTCGACCATTCGCGTCTCGGTGCCGCTCATTCTGGCTGCACTCGCAGGGCTCTACTCGGAACGTTCGGGTGTTTTCGACATTGGACTTGAGGGCAAAATGCTCGGCGGGGCCTTTGCCGCCGGCGCCGTTGCCGCTGTCACCGGTTCGGCCTGGCTCGGCGTGCTGGCGGCGGTCGTGGTCGCGGTTGCGCTTGCGCTGGTTCACGGCTTTGCCTCGATCACCCAGCGCGGCAACCAGATCGTCTCGGGGGTCGCCATCAACTTCATCGCCGCCGGTGCGACCGTCATTCTCGGTCAGGCCTGGTTTCACCAGGGCGGCCGGACCCCGCCTCTGACGGGCGATGCGCGTTTCACGACGATCGATCTGCCCTTTGCGGCGCAGCTCGCGGACGTACCGGTGGTAGGCGCCATTTACACCAATCTTCTCTCCGGCCACTACACGCTCACCTATGTCGCCTTCGCGCTGGTGCCGTTCACCTGGTGGGTCCTGTTCCGCACCCGCTTCGGCCTGCGCCTGCGCGCGGTCGGGGAAAATCCGGGCGCGGTCGATACCGCCGGCATCTCGGTGATCTGGCTGCGCTACCGGGCCGTCATCTGCTGCGGAATCCTGACAGGGATTGCAGGGGCCTATCTCTCGCTCGCCATGACGGCAGGGTTCGTGAAGGGCATGACGGCGGGCAAGGGCTTCATCGCGCTTGCCGCGCTCATCTTCGCCAAATGGAAGCCGGTCAACGTGATGTTCGCCTGCCTTCTCTTCGGCTTCCTCGACGCGCTGTCCATCCGGATGCAGGGCCACAGCCTGCCGATCATCGGCGAGGTGCCCGTGCAGTTCATGCAGGCCCTGCCCTATGTGCTGACGGTCGTGCTGCTTGCCGGCTTCATCGGACGCGCCATTCCGCCCAAGGCCGGCGGTGCCCCTTACGTCAAGGAACGCTGAGAATGAACGATACCAAGCCCCACCACCTCTTCGAGGCGGCACGGGACGCAATGGGCAAGGCCCATGCGCCCTATTCACGCTTTCCCGTCGGTGCCGCGATCCTCGACAGCGACGGCCGTGTCCACTCCGGCGCCAATATCGAGGTGATCTCGTTCCCTGAGGGCTGGTGCGCGGAAACCACCGCAATCGGCCACATGATCATGGGCGGTGGCAAGCGGATCGCGGAAGTGGCGGTGATCGCCGAAAAACTCGATCTCTGCTCGCCCTGCGGCGGATGCCGCCAGCGCCTCGCCGAGTTCTCCGATCCCGGGACCCTGATCCATCTCTGTGATGCCGAAGGGGTCAAGAAGACCGTTCGGATGGACGAACTTCTGCCGCTCGCCTTCCAGACGGAGACCATCGGATGAGCCCGGCGGTGGATATCCTGATCGAACGGTTGCGCGGGTTGATGCCGCGCCATGCGATCGTGCTTGGATCCGGCCTCGGGCCGCTCGTCGACCAACTGCGAGACGCCGTCCGTGTGCCCTATGCGGATCTGCCGGGCTTCCCGGAAAGTGGCGTCAGCGGGCACGCGGGCGAGGTGGTTGCCGGGTATCTCGGCGACAAGCCGGTGATCATGCTGTCGGGTCGGATCCATTACTATGAGCACGGCAAGGCTGACGCCATGCGCGCCCCGCTCGAGGTCTTGCACGGCCTCGGTGCGACACGGCTGATCCTCACCAATTCCGCTGGTTCGGTGCGCGAGGACATGCCGCCGGGCTCGGTGATGCGTATCACCGATCACATCAATTTCGCAGGCATGAATCCGCTGATCGGCGAACCGTCCGACAACCGCTTCGTCGGCATGACATCGGCCTATGATGCCAAGATGGGAGAGGCGATGGATGCGGCCGCGAAAGCGGTCGGTGTCGAGCTTCACCATGGCGTCTACATGTGGTTCTCAGGCCCGACATTCGAAACGCCCGCCGAGATCCGTATGGTCCGGACGCTCGGCGCCGATGCGGTCGGCATGTCGACGGTGCCGGAAGTCATCATCGCGCGGTTCCTCGGCTTTTCCGTCGCTGCCGCCTCGGTGATAACGAATTTCGGTGCGGGAATGACCGGCAACGAGCTGAGCCACCAGGAAACCAAGGACATGGCGCCCATCGGCGGCGGTCGCCTGGCAAAAGTGTTGCAGGAAATGCTGCGCACAATGGATTGAAAAAATGAGTAAGCCAGAAATTACATATGATTCCAAGGCCGCGGCGCATATGGCGCTTGCCTGCCTTGATCTCACCGATCTGAACGACGATTCCACCGAGGAAGCGGTGCTTGATCTCTGTGATCGCGCCATGACGGCCCACGGACCTGCGGCTGCGATCTGCATCTGGCCACGTTTCGTTGCGGCGGCGCGCAAGAAGCTCGGCCCGCTCTCGCCGGTGCGCATCGCCACCGTCGTCAACTTCCCCTCCGGCGCATTGGCCTCCGATAAGGTCGTCGGCGAGACGGTGACTGCCATCGCCCACGGTGCCGACGAAATCGACGTGGTCATCCCCTATGAGGCGCTCAAGGGCGGAGACAAAGGCGCGGTGCGCGATCTCCTGACCGTGGTGCGTGCTTCGACCCCTCCGCCCGCGCGCCTGAAGGTCATTCTGGAAACCGGGGAATTGAACGACACCACTCTGATCCGCGAGGCTTCGGACCTGGCGCTTGCCGCGAGGGCTGATTTCATCAAGACCTCGACCGGCAAGGTGAAGGTCAATGCGACGCTCGAAGCCGCCGAGATCATGCTGACCGCGATCCGCGAAGCTGGCTCTTCTGCCGGATTGAAGCCCGCAGGCGGCATCCGCACTGTGGCGGACGCTGCGGCTTATTTCGCGCTTTGCGAAAAAGTCATGGGTCGCGGCTGGGTGTCGCCCCGCAACTTCCGTTTCGGTGCGTCCGGCCTCCTTGGTGATATCCTCGCAACGCTCAACGGAACCGCACCGGCGAAATCGGGAGCGGACTATTGAGCCTTCTCCCGCAGGAAGTCATCCGCGCCAAAAGGGACGGCGATGCGCTTGATCCCGCGGATATCGCCGGGTTTATCGAAGGTTTGACCAAGGGCTCGGTCGGCGAGGGACAGGCGGCCGCCTTCGCCATGGCTGTCTTCTTCAACGGCATGAGCCGCGAGGAAGCGGTAGCTCTGACGGTGGCCATGCGCGATTCAGGCGACGTGCTCGACTGGCCCGATATCGACCGCCCGGTCGTCGACAAGCATTCGACCGGCGGTGTGGGCGACAATGTTTCGTTGATGCTGGCCCCCATCGTGGCAGCCTGCGGCGCAATGGTGCCAATGATCTCCGGCCGGGGTCTCGGTCATACGGGCGGGACGCTCGACAAGCTGGATTCCGTCCCCGGCTACACCACCGCGCCGTCCAACGAACTCTTCCGCAAGACGGTCAAGGAAGCGGGCTGCGCGATTATCGGCCAGACCGGTGATCTCGCGCCTGCCGACAAACGGCTCTATGCGATCCGAGATGTCACCGCGACGGTGGAATCCGTCTCCCTGATTACGGCCTCCATCCTGTCCAAGAAACTCGCGGCCGGGCTCGGCGCGCTGGTCCTCGACGTCAAATGCGGAAACGGCTCGTTCATGGGCGATACTGACGGAGCCCGTGAGCTCGCGCGGTCGCTCGTGGCCGTCGCAAACGGTGCGGGGCTGAAGACATCTGCGGTTCTGACAGACATGAACGAACCATTGGCCTCCGCTGCCGGTAACGCGGTCGAGGTCGAAAACGCGGTGCGCTTTCTGACAGGCGCAAAACAGGACGTCAGATTGCGTAAGGTAACGCTAACGCTTGCAGCAAACATGCTCGTCTCCGGCGGTTTGGCCGCCGACCCGGTTGCCGGTTTCGAGCAGGCCAGCCGGGCACTCGATGAAGGTCGTGCCGCAGAAATCTTCGGTAAGATGGTGTCGGTTCTGGGCGGGCCTGCAGATTTCGTTGATCGCTATGAGACCCATCTCGAAATCGCACCGCTTGTCGTCGATATCACGGCTGAAGACGACGGCTGGGTTGCCGGTTACGACACCCGCCGCATCGGCATGGCGGTTGTAGCCCTCGGCGGTGGCCGCACGCGCCCGGAAGATGATATCGACCACGCGGTAGGTCTCACCGACTTCCTGCCTGTCGGCACGAAGGTGGCAAAGGGCGAGCGGCTCTGCCGGGTTCATGCGCGGTCCGACGATCAGGTCGCGATGGTGCGTGAGCGCCTGGCCAGCGCGCTGAAGATGTCCGGTGATCCAGCTGAAGCCGGGACGGTCATTCTCGAGACGATCGGACCGGATCAGGCCAGCTGAGACGAAGGCCTCAGTTCTCCAGCTTCAGTTCGCGGCCTTGCACCTTGTAGCTGGCCAGGCGCGACATGAAGCTCATGCCGATCAGCGTCTCGTCGAGATCCTGATCATCCAGCACGAATGCGGTAACATCGCTGACGGAAATCGGCCCGATCTCTATGCGCGAAAGATTGACTTTCGCAGCCGTGGTTTCGCCGTTGGCGGTCCCCACGCGAAAGGTGAAATCCTTGCTTTGCGTGCTCACGCCAAGCTTGCGCGCGGTTGAAACGTTGATTGCGACAACAGTCGCGCCGGTATCGACGACACCTTTGATCGTGCGACCGTTGATTCGGAAATCACCGACGAAATGTCCGCCATGGGCCATAGGGATGGAGGCCGTCCTGATGCCGGTCACGTAATTCGGACGATCCTCGTCCCGGGCATCGAGCCGCATGGTCCGCATTTCGGTCGCGGACTCGTTGATAGCGACGGCCTCGGTCAAATCCTTGTTGACGGGGGCGTCATTTCCCTCCTGGATTTCGAGAAATCCCGGAACCGCGGCAATCGCCAATGCTGCGCAGCCGACGAGGAAGATCTGCTTGAACATGACAAAACTCCAATTCGATCGGAGCCTAGCCGTGATTACCTAACGGAAAATGAGGAATCCGGCGCGCGAAAGCGGCCGGATTACGCTGTGGTAAATGAGTGGTGAAGACTGCAGCGGGTTCTATTTCGTGCCGTACATCCGGTCTCCGGCATCACCCAGGCCCGGAACGATATAACCCTTTTCGTTCAGGTGGCTGTCGATCGAAGCCGTGAAGATCGGAACGTCCGGATGCGCTTCCTGGAAATTCTTGATCCCTTCCGGTGCGGCCAAAAGGCAGAGGAACCGCATGTTCTTTGCGCCCCGTTCCTTCAGCTTCTCCACTGACGCGATCGAGGAATTCCCCGTCGCCAGCATCGGATCGACCACGATGACCAGACGGTTGCCGATGTCCTCGGGTGCCTTGAAGTAATATTCGATCGCTTCCAGCGTTTCATGGTCGCGGTAGACGCCGATATGGGCGACGCGGGCCGAGGGCACGAGATCGAGCATGCCTTCCAGCAGGCCGTTGCCGGCGCGCAGGATCGAGGCGAAGACCAGTTTCTTGCCTTCGAGGATCGGCGCGTCGATTTCTTCGAGCGGTGTCTCGATTTTCTCCATGGTGAGTTCGAGATCACGCGTGACCTCGTAGCAGAGCAATGTCGAGATCTCGCGCAGCAGCCTTCGGAAGCCGGCTGTCGAGGTATCCTTCTTGCGCATGAAGGTGAGCTTGTGCTGCACGAGAGGATGTTTGATGACCGTTACCGAATCCATGACCGTCCGCCGTTTCGAGAAGTTGTGATGGTCGCGATCAAACACCTTAGCGGCGCAAGCGGCAACCCGCGCGGTCTCTCTTAGCCGAGCTGTCCCAAGAGTTTTTCCCGTGTCGGTTCGTCCACGAATGCCGCCTCGATGGCCGTGCGGGTGAAGCTTGTCAGCATTGCCGCATCATAGCCCCAGGTTTTGGCTGCCATCGCGTATTCGTGGCCGATGGAAGAGCCGAAATGCGGCGGATCGTCGGAGTTGATCGTCACCTTCACGCCGGCCTTCCGCATCGTCTCGAACGGATGGTTTTCCCACGCTTCGAAGACTTTGAGCGCGACGTTCGAGCCTGGGCACAGTTCAAGCACGACGCCCTCCCGGGCGATGCGCTCAACGAGCGCCAGATCTTCAATCGAACGCGCCCCGTGGCCCAGTCGCGAAGGCCGCACATGGTCGAGCGCGTCGCGCACGCTCTCAGCGCCCGCCAACTCGCCGGCATGAATGGTGATTCCGAGGCCGGCTTCCCGGGCAATATCGAAGGCGCGCGCATAATCGGCCACCTTGCCGTACCGTTCCTCACCCGCCATCCCGAAACCGGTAATGAGCGCATGTGGGCGATCGGCGGCCAATCGCGCCGTGGCTTCGACTGCGTCCGGGCCAAAATGCCTGATGCCCACCACGATCATTCGGCATTCGATGCCACTGGCCAGTCTCGCGCGCTCGATTCCCGCACTGAGGCCCGCCAGATAGCCCGAAGTGCCAATGCCCGAACGTTCCGCGTGGTCGGGGGAGACGAAGATCTCGGCATAGATCGCGCCTTCCGCAGCAATGCCGGAGAGATAGGTTTCGGCGAGAAGGGCGTAATCCTCTTCGGTTCTGAAAAGTGCGGCAGCGCCGTCATAGGCCGCGAGAAAGGTCGTGAAATCCGACCAGACATAACCTGCATCATCAATGAACGAACTGACGTCGACGCCATATTTTCCGGCCTGACGTCGCACCAGATCGGGCGAAGCGGCGCCCTCGATGTGACAATGGATTTCGGCTTTCGGCACGGCGATGGTCACAGGAAGTTCGTTCCATGTGCGGTTGCAGGCAGTTTGAGATGCTTAGCCACCGAAGCGCCGATATCGGCATAGCTCGGACGAATGCCGATGGAGCGCGCTTGCACCCCCGGCCCGAAACCCAGGATCGGCACGCGTTCACGGGTATGGTCGGTGCCCCGCCATGTGGGATCGCAGCCGTGATCGGCGGTCAACAGAACGAGATCGCCTGCTTTGAGCTTCTTGGCGACAGCCGGCAGCCGGTGGTCGAAGGCCTCCAGCGCCGCCGCATAGCCAGGGACATCGCGGCGATGACCGTAAAGCATGTCGAAATCGACGAAGTTGGTGAAGACCAGATCGCCGTCCCTGGCCTCGTCCATCGCCCTCAGCGTCGCCTCGAAAAGAGCGTCATTGCCGCTTGCCTTGTGGCGCCGGGTCACGCCCTGATGAGCAAAGATATCGTCGATCTTGCCGACAGCGATGACCTCCCGCCCGGCTTCCTCCGCAACGTCGAGAAGCGTCGGTCCGGGCGGCGGGACGGAATAGTCCTTGCGGTTACCGGTGCGTGTAAAGCCCTTCTCCGCCGTGCCGATGAAGGGGCGCGCGATCACCCGGCCGATATTGAGTGGGTCGACCACATCCCGGATCTTTTCGCACAGGCGGTAAAGACGCGAGAGCCCGAAATGCTCCTCGTGGGCGGCGATCTGAACCACGGAATCGCTCGACGTGTAGAAGATCGGCTTGCCGGCCGCGATATGCTCTTCGCCGAACTGCTTGATGATTTCGGTGCCCGAGGCGTGGCAGTTACCGAGGATACCGGGAATGTCGCCGGTCTCCATGAACTGCGCCACCAGCTTCTCGTTGAACGCGGGTCCGTCGTCGGGGAAATAACCCCATTCGAAGGCAACGGGTTGACCGGCGATCTCCCAATGCCCCGAAGGCGTGTCCTTGCCGAGCGAGGTCTCGCTGGCGGTCCCCCATAGTCCCCGCGGCCGGGAAGGCGGGTTGATGCCTGCGGGCCAGAAGCCGGATGCCAGGTGCGCGGCATCCGCCAGTCCCAGCGATACCATGTGCGGCAGGTTAAGTGGTCCGTCGCGCAGTCCCTTGCGGTCGGCGAGCCCGGTCATTGCGTATTCAGCGATGTGACCGAGCGTATCCGACCCCTCGTCACCGTATTTGGCGGCATCCGGCGCGCCGCCGATGCCGAATGAATCCAGTACAAACAGAAATGCGCGCGCCATAAGTTCCCCGTAACCCTTGCGGATAATGGTGTCGTGGGCCGGTTGCTCCGGCTTTCTCCGATCTCCTCATATCCGATTGCCGACGGTAACCCTAATTCAAGCGCAATGCCATCTCCCGAAAGCCCTGTGCTAAAACGGATCAGGTCCACGGCTCGCCAGCCCCGACAGCAAGGAGGAGTGATGCTGCGTCTGCACGCGATCTGTCTGTGCCTGTTGATGGCGATACCGGCTTCCGCGCGTGCGGATGATAGCGTGAACCTGCCGGTTTTGCGTATCGGGATGGTGGAAAGTCATCCGGCGATGGCCGATCCGCTCAAAATCCGGTCTATCGAGGACGCTTACGAGCGTGCCCTCGACATTCCGGTCGAAATTATCCGCTTCCCCGATCTGGCAGCGCTTGTCGATGCCCATGCCAGCGCGCGCATCGAGTATGCGATGCACACAGCACTCTCCTTCGCGACCACGGCGGGCATTTGCGACTGCGTGGTCCCGCTGCGCCGTCCCGTCGGCCTGGATGGTGTGGAGGGATTTCGCGCGGCTCTTCTTCTGAAGACAGGCATCGAGGCGAAAAGCGCACGGATTGCCTATTCAAGCCGATCGTCACTTTCGGGATGGATACTGCCAAACGAGGCGATGGTGAGCGGTGCGCTTGAGATCGGCGAGACAATCGAGGCCGGTTCAACAGGCAAGGCAATTGCCACGCTTGCCTCGGGCGAGGTCGACGGTGTGATCGCCTGGCTGCCGATTGGCCGCGACGATTCGAATGATCCTTTGCCCGCACGTGTGTTTGGCGGAGATTACGCGTCCGGGCTGGAAGCTGTGGGCGATCTCCGTGTCGCCTGGCTTTCGGATCCGGTCTATCACGGTCCGCACGCAGTCCTGCGATCTTTGCCGGTCGATCTGGTGGAGAAGCTGGACATATTCCTCGATGCGTTGCCGCAGGGGAGACCCGCTCTCTTCGATGTCCTCGAACCCTATCAATCGGGCGGATACAAGCCAGCCACCGGTATGGATTACCAAGCGCTGGAAAGATTGGCGATGGGGTTGCGCGAAAGCGTCCCGCCTGGCGCTGGCAGCCAACCTTGATCTGAAATCAGCCGCAGTCGGAGCAGCTGACTGTGGAGGCGACACGCGGGCGCAGGTGATAGGTCTTGCCCATATTGAGATGCCGCATCTGAGATCCTTCATCGTCCGATGAGAAGAGAAAGAGGTCGTAGTTCAAGTTGAGCTCGGTACGCACGAGGAAGGTCGAGGCAATATTGAGCTGCGAGGGAACGGTCGTCTGCGAGCCTGTGGCGTAAGCCTTGGTGCCGTCGTCCTTCCACGACCAGACCACCGTGGCCTTCTTGCTCGCGTCGATGCTGATCGCGGTTATCTTCAATTTGAGGCCGGATGACTTGAACGGCGCCATCACACTCTCGGCGACATCGACCATGTTGGCCAGATAGGCTTTGTTGACCGAGTCCTTCTGGGTTACGAGGTCGGCGACCGAGCTTGAGGCGCGCGCGAGCTTCTTGTTGACCGACATCGCCACGGAAACCTCCAACGAGCCGATGTAAAGGACGATCAGAACTGGTGCGATGAGCGCGAACTCAACGGCGCCCACGCCTTCCCTGTCGCCGCGAAACCGTCGCAGGGTTGCATTGAACCTTGTCAGGAAACCGGTGCTGCTGGCTGCTGTGATCTTTGCCATTGTACTTTTTCCGGTTGAGGGCGGTCAGGGATAATTTTCATTCTGGAAGGCCGCCGTGGCGACCATCAGATAATATTGCGGACTGTCTTCATCGCCTTTGACATTGGTGATGTAGGGTCTCATCAGATCGGTCGTGACGTCCCAATGGTAATAGGCTCGCACCACGTTGATCGAGCCGGCGCCGCCGGGATCGTAGTCGAACTTGGATGTGTCGAGATCGCCGTCGGCAGCGCCGCCAACACGCGGGATGCCTTTCGGAACGTTCGCGAAGGTCGTGAATTCGCGGACATCGAGGTTCAGGCGCGTTTCATCGCATTTCAGGATGATTGAAATCTCGCCGCAAAATGCGGAGCGGAACGCATTTTCATCCATGTCGGTCGATTTTCCCTGATTATAGGTAATCTGACCGGTACGGATCTTTCGGCCCATCGTATCGACTGCGTTTTCCAGAAGCTGCTCGCCGGCATAGGCGATGCAGGCTTCAATCGTCGCGAATATGAGCATGAAGAAGGGGATGGCGAGGATCGCGAATTCAATCGCCGCTGTACCGTCCTCATTCTTGCGGAAGCGATGGAAAAGCAGCGGCCGGCGTCGTTCGCAGCCTGCCGGATTTCGCAAATCGTCCCTTTTCATCGCCATCGGATTGTTCCAGCTCCGGATTATCATGGAGACAGGTTACGCCAGAGGAGTTGAGGAAAAGTAACGTTGGGGGCTAATTCATTGAGTGTATGATTAAGTCGAAGTTAACCGCAGGCAGCCGTCAGGTTGGCTTATTGTGGCGGAGCAGCCGGTGCGGCCGCACCTGCGGTAGACTTTACGTGCTGCTCGCAGGACGGGGTGCAGGAAAACACGGTCCGTTCGGTCTGCCGGTAGATCCGCAGCGTGTTGGCTTCATCAACCGAAACGAGAACGATCTCGTCGACGATCGGTTGCCCTTCCATGTCGAGGATGACAAGATTGGTGGTCCCGTAGGATTTTCCGGTCAACACGATCGTGCTGGAATCTGCGATAGCCACGTCAGCGACGGCAGAACTGCCGACGATGACCTTGCTGATCTGCCTGTCGACCTTGATGATGCGCGCATGATCCATGGAAACGCGGATCAGGTCCTCCGATGCAAGCGCAGGGGTGGACAGCGATGCCGCGTAAAGGCCGAAGGCCAAGGCGCCGATCAGGGTGCGTTTGATGAGAGGCAGAGCGACCATTCGTCAGATCCTTGAATTGGTTCGTCCTAAAATCCCCTTTAATGGTGAATTAAGTGTAAAGCGCTGACCAGGTGGGCGCGCGCAGATGCTTTCGGTGAATTCCCGAAATTGGAAAATGCCGCTTGAGGGTGAGATAGCGAAACACGCAAGTTGAAGAAAGTCGCGCTGAAACACCTCGTTCTATTTGTGCCTATATATAAGGTAGGCGACTTGTGGGTTGCTTCTGGTTTAACCCAACACTAACCATCCGACGCGGTAGCATTCGTACACCAATTGATAACCTTGTTTCTTAAGTGGATGGCAAAGGGCAAGCAGTAATGTGTGCTCATCCGACCAGGAAAATACCTGGCGGTGGTGCTGAAACCGCATGTGGAACAAGGAGCAACCCCATGAGCAAGCTTATCGCACGTTTCGCGAAAGACGAATCCGGCGCAACTGCCATCGAATACGGCCTCATCGCCGCCCTCATTTCTGTCGCACTGATCACCGGCGCGACCACCCTCGGCGGCAGCCTGAACAACACCTTCCAGGACATCTCGACCAAGATGACCACCGCTGAAGGCGCTAACTGATCCTCGATCAGTTCATTCATGCAAAATGGGCCGCTCCACATTGGGCGGCCCTTTTTATTTGTTCTTTCTTAAGCGCGTCAGGGTAATTTCGGATCGCAAAGGGAGTTCGATATGCTCGATGCCGCGATTTTCGTCGTCTTTCCGCTTTTGATGGCGGTCGCCGCGTTTTCCGACATGTTCTCCATGACGATCCCGAACCGGGTGTCGATCATTCTCTTCGCGGCTTTTCTGGTCATAGCGCCGTTTGCGGGACTTGGGCTCGCGCAGATCGGCTGGCATGTAGCCGCCGGCTTCATCGTTCTCGTCGTGTGTTTCGCGCTCTTCGCGCTGAATGTCATGGGCGGAGGCGATGCGAAGATTCTGGCCGCCAGCGCCGTCTGGTTTGGCTTCAACCCCGATCTTCTCGCCTATGTCGTCACGGTCGGTATCTATGGCGGCTTTCTGACCCTCTTCGTTCTGGTCCTGCGCGCCAACCAGCAGACCCTGTTGGCCTTGCCGCTGCCCATTCCGCTTCACTTCTTCAACTCGAAGAAGGGAGTGCCCTACGCGATTGCGATCGGACTGGCGGCGCTGACCTGCTACCCCGATTCCGTTCTCATGCGCATCGCGCTGAACTAGGGTCCTGACCCCCGGGTCGCCACAATCCCCTTTAAGTCCTTTCGCGCACGGCCCTGAAAAACCGGGCTGGGCAAGAAATATTTCATTTACCATCCCTTGAAGGAACTTATTAACCATAATTTGACGATTGCACGGGCATTCTCCCAACAGTGAAGTCCAACTGTTGGGGACGTAAGGATGAAACCCGCACGAGCCATCATCATGGCAGTCGCCGTTCTGGCCGCAGCCTTGGCCGGATATCTCGCGCTCAACATGACGCGGCAGCCGGCCGTTGTCGCGGAAGCGCCTGAAAAGATCGTCGAGAAGATGCCGACCGTGGAGATCCTCGTTGCCAAGCAGTCGATGCCTGTCGGCGCGCGGTTGAACGAAGAGTTTCTCGAGTGGAAGGGCTGGCCGGAGGATGCGCTCGTCGACGGCCTGATCCGTCAGGACGAGCGTCCCGAAGCAATCGCCGAACTCAATGGCGCCGTCGTGCGGTTGCCGATGTTCGTTGGTGAACCCGTGCGCGGCGAGAAGATCGTCGATTCCTCCGCTCGCGTCATGTCTGCTCTTCTTCCCGCAGGAAAGCGTGCGATCGCCACGGAAATTTCAGTCGCCACCTCGGCGGGTGGCTTCATTCTTCCCAATGACCGGGTTGATGTCATCATGGTTCGGCGTGCGACCGGAAGCGAAGGCTACCTCACCGAGGTCATCCTTTCCAACATTCGCGTTCTCGCCATCGACCAGCGCATCGAGGAAAACCCCGACGGCAGCAAGACTGCGGTCGGTTCGACCGCGACGCTGGAACTGAGCCCCGACCAGGCGAAAATCATCACGGTGGCGCAGCAGCTCGCTGACCGGCTCACCCTCTCGCTTCGCAGCGTCGCGGACGCGCAGGAGCCGGATGCGGGCGGTGCCGACTATCTTTTGAGCGGTGATACCGGGACCGGCGCCATCAGGGTGTTTCGCTCCGGCGCGGTCACCGACGTAACGCCGGCCAATTAAAGTGCGGAGATCGAAAGTGCGTAAATCACTGAAAAAGATCACGGCCTCGTTGACGACAGTCGGCATGATCGCGAGCCTGTCACTCGTTGACCTTCCGGTCGTCGGCGTCACGGCGGCGCAGGCCGAGTCGAACGTCATCAAGATCACGCGGCAGGGGCCGGGCGTCACCAAGCGCGTTCATCTCGGCTTGAACAAGGCCATCGTCGTGGATCTGCCGACGGACGCACACGATATTCTGGTCGCCGACCCGACGCTCGCCGATGCCGTGACCCGCACCTCGCGGCGCATCTACCTTTTCGGCAAGATGGTCGGCCAGACGAATATCTTTGTCTTCGGCCCGAACGGCGAAGAGATTATCGCCATCGAACTGGATGTCGAGCGTGACGTCGCCGGCCTGGAGGCTCATCTGGCCCGTTTCATTCCGGATTCGGATATTCGCGTCGAAATCATCTCCGACAATATCGTGCTCACAGGTTCGGTGCGCACTCCGCAGGATGCGGCGCAGGCGGCACGTCTGGCGGACATCTTTCTCACCGGCGGTGAGGCGACCACCCGTAACCTGACGGCGACCGGTGACGGTGGCGATGCCGCGATCTTCGCGGAGCAGCGCCAGAAGTCCCAGATCGTCAACATGCTCAAGATCGATGGGGAAGATCAGGTCACCCTCAAGGTGACTGTTGCCGAGGTGAGCCGCCAGGTGCTCAAGCAGCTCGGTTTCAACTCTTCCGTATCCGGTTCCGCAGGAAGTTTCGTCAATACCAACCCGCAGAACCTCGGAGCACTCAACACAGGCCTGAACTACGCCTCGCTCGGTGGAACGATCAATGGCTACTCCATTGCCTCCTACGTCAATGCCATGGAGCAGGCCGGTGTTATGCGAACGCTCGCAGAACCCAGTCTAACGGCCATTTCCGGCGAAAAAGCAAACTTCTACGTTGGCGGCGAGTTCCAGGTCCGCGATTCCGTTGAATATGATGACACCGGCAGGGCCACCTACACGGATCGGGAAGTCGAGTACGGTATCCGCCTGAACTTCCTGCCAGTGGTCCTCTCCCCGGGGCGTATCTCGCTCCGGATCGAAACCGAGGTTTCGGAACCCACTTTCCAGGGTTCGACGTCGCTGCAGGGTAGCCGCAGCGCACCCGGCCTCACGCGCCTGTCCATCAAGCGGCGCGAAGCATCCACATCGGTCGAACTTCCGTCGGGTGGTTCGATCGTGCTCGCCGGCCTCGTTCAGGACAATATTCGTCAGGCGATGTCCGGCTATCCAGGCATTTCGAAGATTCCGGTCCTGGGTACGCTGTTCCGAAGCAAGGATTTCGTTCGAAACGAAACCGAGCTCGTAATCATTGCGACACCCTATCTGGTCAAACCGGTTGCCCGGAACAAGCTTTCGCGCCCCGATGACAATTTCAACCCGGCCAATGACGGCGCGAGCTTCTTCCTCGGCAAGGTGAACCGTGTCTACGGGCGCATGGAAACCGATCTGCCGCCAGGCCGGTACCACGGCGCAGTCGGCTTTATTTACAAGTGATCGGGGGCGATACGATGAACACGCATAACAGTACATATTCCCTCGGCAGGTTGCGGCGGCTGGCCGGCCCCGTGGTGATGGCTTCGCTGGCCGCAGTCCTTCTTTCGGGGTGCGCCAACAGGCATCACGTGATCGTCGGATCCATTCCCGATGATTATCGCACGCGCCATCCGATCATCATCAGCGAGAAGGAACACACCTTCGACATTCCTGTCGCCAGCAGCGACCGGAAGTTGACGCCAGCAATGCGTGAGACTGTTCGTGGTGCATCCGACCGCTATCACACCATGGCGTCGGGCACGGTAACCGTTCTGGTGCCGACAGGTTCGCCGAATTACGGCGCGGCATCCCTGATCGCTCGCGAGGTTGTCGACATCCTTGTGGATGACAGTGTGCCGCGTCACAAAATTCTCATGGCAAGTTACGCTGCGCCGTCGCCCGAAGTCGAAGCGCCGATCCGCATCGCATTCACGGCAACCACTGCGGCGACGGGGCCCTGTGGCCGCTGGCCGGAGGACATGCTCGCCAACGGCGATCAAAACCGGAACTACGAGAACTTCGGCTGCTCCTCCCAGAGCAACCTGGCGGCGCAGATCGAAAACCCCGGCGATCTTCTCAGCCCGCGCGGCATGAGCTCGATCGACGCCGAGCGGCGTGGGGTGGTGGTCGAGGCCTACAGACAGGGCGGCGCAACCCTGGTTCCGGTTAAATAGCACCCCCCAACGTGCAGACGGAACGAAGACAAGCCGAACGTAAAGAGTGAACTGGAAACGGAACGATGGCGAATCTGGATTACACGCAGGAACAGGAGCTCGAACTTTCCGAATCCCCTGAAGGGGAGCGCGGTGATATCGAGCGTGTTCGGCCGCTACCGCGGATTTCGGTTCACGCCTTCTGTGAAACAGATAGCGTGATGCGCACGCTCGAGCGCTGCGCGCAAGACAGGCGCATGGCCAAGGTTCATGCCCGGATCAATTCCGGCGGCGTGCTGGCCGCGGCCAACATGTACGCGTCATCCTCGACGCCCAATCTGCTCATTCTCGAAACCTCGCAGAACGCCGACAGCCTGATGGCTGATCTCGGCCAGCTCGCCGAGGTCTGCGATCCCGATACCCGCGTTGTCGTCATCGGACATGTCAACGACGTCACTCTCTATCGTGACCTGATCCGCAACGGTATTTCGGAATACATGGTGGCGCCGGTCTCAATGGCCGACGTGATCGGTGTGATCTCGGGCATCTTTGTGGATCCGGACGCAGAGCCGCTTGGCAGGGTGATCTCCTTCGTCGGCGCCAAGGGCGGCGTTGGTTCTTCGACGCTTGCGCATAATTGCGCCTGGTCGATTTCGGAGCTCTTCGAGAGCGAAACCATTCTCGCCGACCTCGATCTGCCGTTCGGCACCGCCAATCTCGACTTCAACAACGACCCGGCACAGGGCATCGCCGAGGCCGTGTTCTCGCCCGACCGTCTCGACGAGGTCTTTCTCGACCGCCTGCTCGCGAAATGCTCCGAGCACCTCTCCATGCTTGCCGCGCCGTCGATGCTCGATCGCAACTACGACTTTGACGGTGACGCCTTTCTGCCGATTCTCGATATCGTCCAGCGCAATGCCCCGGTGACCGTTCTCGATGTGCCGCATCTGTGGAACGACTGGACCCGCAAGGTTCTCTCCTCGTCGGACGAGATCGTGATTACCGCCACGCCGGATCTCGCCAATCTGCGCAACACCAAGAACCTCTACGACACGCTCGCCAAGCTCAGGCCCAACGACACGCCGCCGCTTCTGGTGCTCAATCAGGTCGGCGTTGCCAAGCGCCCCGAGATCGGGATCGACGTCTTCTGCGAGCCGCTTGGCGTCGAGCCCTGCGCCATCATCCCTTTTGACGCCCAGCTCTTCGGTGACGCGTCGAACTCCGGGCTGATGATCGCGGAAGCGAATGCCAAATCGCCGGTCTCCGAATCGCTCTCCCAGCTCGCCCATATCGTCACCGGGCGCGCCGAGGTGAAGAAGCGCCGCAAGTCCGGCCTCGGAGGCCTCATGGGTCTTCTGGGCCGCAAGTAACGACCATTTTGTGAGTGGAAACAGGTAATGTTCGGCAAACGCCCCAGCGGTTCTCCGCCCCGGCCTGCACAGTCCGCGCCAAGCCCGGCGCCCGAGGAGCGCGCCCTTGCGCCCGCGTCAGAGCCTGCACCCGCCCATTCCTCCCAAGGATCCATGCTGGCTGAGGCGCCCAAGCCCGCAGCACCTTCTGCCTCGTCGGGGCAGGGCGGCCAATCGGCATCAGCCGGCAATGCTCCTCTTCCTCCCGCTTCTCGACCGGCAGCACCTGCCGGACGCAAGGAGGAGCCGCGCCGCCGCTCGCCCCGCAACGAAGCCTATTACGACACCAAGAGCCAGGTTTTCTCCGCTCTTATCGACACCATCGACCTTTCCCAGCTCGCCAAGCTCGATGCCGAAAGCGCGCGTGAGGAAATCCGCGATATCGTCAACGATATCATCACGATCAAGAACTTCGCGCTGTCGATCGCCGAGCAGGAGGAATTGCTCGACGACATCTGCAACGACGTTCTGGGCTACGGTCCGCTCGAGCCGCTCCTGGCCCGTGACGACATCGCCGACATCATGGTCAACGGCGCCGGCAACACCTTCATCGAAGTGGATGGCAAGGTCATCGAGAGCGAAATCCGCTTCCGGGACAACAGCCAGCTTCTGTCGATTTGCCAGCGTATCGTGAGCCAGGTCGGCCGTCGCGTCGATGAATCGAGCCCGATCTGCGACGCCCGCCTTCCTGACGGTTCCCGTGTCAACGTCATTGCTCCGCCGCTCGCCATCGATGGCACCGCGCTGACCATTCGTAAGTTCAAGAAGGACAAGCTCACCCTCGACCAGCTTGTTCGTTTCGGCGCCATCACGCCAGAAGGCGCTGCGATCCTGCAGATCATCGGCCGCGTGCGCTGTAACGTCGTGATTTCCGGCGGTACCGGTTCGGGTAAGACGACGCTTCTCAACTGCCTGACCGCCTATATCGACACCGACGAACGCATCATCACCTGTGAGGACTCTGCCGAGCTGCAGCTTCAGCAGCCGCATGTGGTGCGTTTGGAAACCCGCCCGCCGAACATTGAGGGCGAGGGCGAGATCACCATGCGCGATCTCGTCAAGAACTGCCTGCGTATGCGCCCCGAACGCATTGTCGTTGGCGAGGTGCGCGGACCCGAGGTGTTCGACCTTCTCCAGGCGATGAACACCGGCCACGACGGTTCGATGGGCACGATCCACGCCAACTCCCCGCGTGAATGTCTCAGCCGTATGGAATCCATGATCGCCATGGGCGGCTATTCGCTGCCGGCCAAGACCGTGCGCGAGATGATCTCGGGCTCGATCGACGTCATCATCCAGGCTGCCCGCCTGCGTGACGGTTCGCGCCGCATCACCCACATCACCGAAGTGCTCGGGATGGAAGGCGACGTCATCATCACCCAGGACCTGATGCGCTATGAGATGATGGGTGAGGACGCCGCGGGTCGCATCATCGGCCAGCACCGCTCGACCGGTATCGGCCGCCCGAATTTCTGGGATCGTGCGCGTTACTACAACGAGGACAAGCGTCTCGCCGCCTCCCTCGATGCCATGGAAAAAATGTCGGAGTAGGATCAAGCCTTGTTCGGAATCGACATCACCGTTCTTGCCATGATCGCGCTTGCGGCCTTCTCGGCCGCTGCGCTGGGCTATGGTGTGCTCTACAACAAGATTGAGGCCGACAAGAAATCCGCGCACCGCCTGAATCGCGTCAAGGCGGCGGAAACCGACCGGAACAAGGTCAATGCCGCGCGCGATCGCATCTCCGAGGCGAACAAGCGCCGCAAGACGATGCAGGAAACGCTCAAGACGCTCGAGGACAAGCAAAAAGAGAACGACAAGCGTAAATCGCCGCCGCTCGCCGATCGTATCATGCAGGCCGGGCTGCCGATATCCGTACAGCAGTTCTATATGGTGTCCGCCGTTTTCGGTCTTGTCATCGGCTTTTTTGCCTTTGTCACCAACGGGACGCTTCTGGTCGCAGGCGGCGCCGCGATCGTCGGCGGGCTTGGGCTGCCGCGCTGGATCCTGAGCTTTCTGCGCAAGCGCCGCTTCAAGGCGTTTCTCGAAGAATTTCCGAATGCGCTCGACGTGATGGTGCGCTCGATCAAGTCCGGTCTTCCGCTCAACGATGCCATCCGCATGATCGCCAGCGAAGGCCAGGAACCGGTTCGCACCGAGTTCCGTCGTGTTGTCGAAGCCCAGCAGATGGGCCTGAGCGTGCCCGAGGCCTGCGCCCGTCTCTACACCCGTATCCCGCTTTCCGAGGCGAACTTCTTCGCCATCGTTATCGCCATTCAGGCGCAGGCCGGCGGCAATCTGTCGGAAGCGCTCGGCAACCTCTCGCGCGTGCTGCGCGACCGCCGGAAGATGAAGGCCAAGGTGAGCGCGCTGTCGATGGAAGCCAAGGCGTCGGCCGTCATCATCGGCGCTCTTCCCTTCATCGTGGCGACGCTCGTTTACCTGACCTCGCCCGAATACATGATGGTGCTGTTTACCGATCCGCGCGGGCACATGATCATGGGCGCTTCGGCAGTATGGATGTCGATCGGTATCTTCGTCATGCGCAACATGATCAACTTCGAGATCTAGGGACGAACGATGGCCAACATTCTCGCAGCTCTCGTCGATCCGACCTATCTGGTTCCGGCCCTCGTCTCGATCGCAGTCTTCGCCACGCTCTTCACGATCATGGTCCCCTTTTTCGAAAAGGGTGACCTTGAGGCGCGAATGAAATCGGCAGCCCTCGAGCGCGAGGAGATCCGGGCGCGCGAACGCTCACGGCTCAACGCCGAACAAGGCAGCAAGGGCCGGCCGGGCCTGCGCAACAAGAACAACCAGTCGGTTCGCCAGATCGTCGAACAACTGAACCTGCGCAAGGCGCTGGTCGACGACGCGACCGTTGCCAAACTCAGAAGTGCCGGCTACCGGACCCAGAACGCGCTCAACATGTTCCTGCTGGCCCGCGTTATCATGCCCTTCATCTTCTTGGTGGTGGCGGTTCTCTACATTTTCGTGCTTGAGATGGTGCTCGCCGAAAAGCCGTTCACCGTTCGCCTGCTGGCCTGTATCGTAGCGGCCTATGGCGGTTTCTACGCGCCCAACCTCTTTGTCTCGAACCAGGCCGGCAAGCGGCAGAAATCGATCAAGATCGCCTGGCCGGACGCGCTCGACCTTCTGCTGATCTGCGTGGAATCGGGCGTGTCGCTGGAAGCGGCGATGAAGCGCGTGGCCGAGGAAATCGCCATACAGTCGACGGCGCTCGCCGAGGAGTTCCTGCTCACCACTGCCGAACTTTCCTACCTCCAGGACCGGCGCATGGCATTCGAGAACCTTGGCAACCGTACGGGTCTCGAAAGCGTCAAATCCGTGACCCAGGCGCTCATTCAGTCTGAACGCTACGGTACGCCGATCGCTCAGGCGCTTCGTGTGCTGTCACAGGAAAGCCGCGACGCGCGCATGAACGAGGCTGAAAAGAAGGCCGCCGCGCTGCCGCCGAAACTCACGGTTCCGATGATCCTGTTCTTCCTGCCGGTGTTGATTGGCGTCATCCTTGGCCCGGCAATCATTCAGGTCATGGACAATTTCGGCTGAGCCGGTTCTCGCCACACATCACTGAAAACCAGGAAAGCGGCCTAGACAGAAAAGGCCCGGCTCGAGACTGAGATGGGATTGTCCGAGGGATCGCGCGCATTGGCGAAGCTGTAGCCGTCGGCGGTGTGGAGGGGTCCGAAGACGAGGCCGGACTGGCGGGCTGTCGCGCAGAAGCTCTCGACATCCTCGACATCGAAGACGAGCTTGACCAGTGACTGACCGATCTTCTGACCCTTGGAGGCGGGATGGAGGAGGAGCGTTATTCCGCCGTTGCGAGGGCGCAGTTCCACGATGCGGTCATCGTCTTTGGCAATCGGCTCAAATCCGAAATGACGGCAATAGAATGCGGCCATGTCCTCCATCTTCCGGGTGTAGACAACGAGACGTCCGAGAGGCGTGTTCATGGGCACTCCGCTGAATGTGCGTTGCCGAAGGCTGTAAGAGAACCTGATCCCAAAATCAGTTGGTGTTCTTCTCTTCGCCGTTCTGCAGCTTGGCCCAGGAATTCTGCTGGGCGAGCATCGCGCGCAGATATTCGACATTTGCCTGGGCCTGGTCGGCCGACAGTTCTGCGCGGGCGATGTTTTCCGCTTCCTGGAACCGGCCCTGAAGGCCGACGACGAGAGCGAGGTTCTGGCGCACGCGGCTGTCGGCATCCGGCCGGTTGGCGGCCTTGCGCAGATAGGTCTCTGCCGAACGCGGATCGCCGTTGATCAGGTAGGACATGCCGAGATTGGAGAGAACCGAGGGTTCCTCCGGCTCGATTTCGAGAGCCTTGCGGTAGCTCGCGCGGGCGCTGTTGGAATCGCCCAGCTGGTCGAGCACCGCGCCTTCGGCGGAAAGAAGCTGCCAGCTCGGACGGTCGGGAGTCTGCGCGCGGCGGATGATTTCGAGGGCTTTCTGCAATTCTCCGGCGCCTGCGAGTGACTTGCCATAGGCTGCGAGAACGGTGCGGTCGGTCGGGTTGTGGATCGCCACCTGCTGCATGACGGCGAGCGCCTGGTCGTTGCGGCCGGACATCCGCAACATCTCGGCATATTTCATCCCCGTGGCGGCGTTCTTGGGATCGCGCTCATAGGCCTGGCCGAAGCGCTCGGACGCATTGCGCAATTCTGCGGCATTCATCGAATCGAGCGGCTTGTTGATCTTGGGGATCGAGCCCGTGTGAAGCGGCGTCTTGGAGGCACAGCCTGCCAGCGACAGGGCCAGCAGCACGGCGGCGGTGGATACCGCAAGGTTCCGGATGGTTGGTGAGCTCGAGATGGCAAAGCGCATGAAAGAAATCCCTGTCCGCGATACAGTCCCCGTGCGCGGTGCGAGCATGAAAACCGCATAGGGCCGTGTTCCCTCCCTGAGCAATAATCTGTTAACCCTAATTAACGGTTAACAGAGCCTTGAAGCCGACCCCGAAACAGCATGCGAGGAGTGCCACCCCATGGCGCCATACCAGTTCATCAAGCGCGAATATCCAACTGCCAGCGACGAGACGAGCCGTCCGGTCTGGCTGGTGGCCAAGGGTGGAGTTGGCGAAGCCGGCCTTCCTGCAGGCGTCGCGAAATGGGCTGGAAACGCAGGTTTTTCGGGCGCTGAGGGCAGTCACCTTCTGGTACCGGATGCGGAAGGCAATCTCGCCGGATGCCTGTTCGGCCTCGGCGACAAGTCAACGGCGCATCCATTTGCTGCTGGCAAACTGGCTGCCGCCCTTCCCGCAGGCATGTGGCACCTCGAAGGCTCGGAAAACGCGCTGCGTGATTCGCTTGCCGTCGCGCTCGGTGGCTACCGTTTCGAAAGCTACAAGAAGCCCGGCGCCGAACGTGGCAAGCTGGCCCTCGATCCGGGTTTGGACGCAAATGAACTGGCACGTATTGCCTCCGGCGTCGATCTCGCCCGCGATCTGATCAACACGCCCGCAAACGCCATGGGGCCTGAAGCCCTCGAAGGCGTGTTCCGTGCCCTCGGCAGTCATTATGGCGCGGCCATTACCGTCATCTCCGGCGACGAGCTCCTTGAGCAGAATTTCCCCATGATCCACGCCGTTGGCCGTGCGGCAAAGGACGCGCCACGCCTGCTCGACATGCGTTGGGGCAAGGAAGGCGCACCGAAGGTTACGCTGGTCGGCAAGGGCGTCTGTTTCGATACCGGCGGCCTCGATATCAAGCCGGCCTCATCGATGCTTCTGATGAAGAAGGACATGGGCGGAGCCGCCAACGTCCTCGGTCTCGCGCTGATGATCATGGATGCGGGGCTGGACGTCGATCTACGCGTACTCATCCCTGCCGTGGAGAATTCGATCGCCGGCGACGCCTTTCGCCCGGGCGATATCCTCAAGAGCCGCAAGGGCCTCAGCGTTCAGATCGACAACACCGATGCGGAAGGCCGGCTGGTGCTGGGCGACGCGCTCACCTATGCCTGCGAGGACAAGCCGGAGCTCCTGATCGACATGGCGACGCTGACGGGCGCTGCCCGCGTGGCGCTCGGCCCCGATCTGCCGCCCTATTACACCGATGACGAGGCATTCTCCGACGATCTCGCCGATGCGGCCGACCAGGTTGCCGATCCGCTCTGGCGCATGCCGCTTTACCAGCGTTACGAGGCCATGCTCGATGTGCCCGCAGCCGACATTACGAACGCACCTGCCGGCGGTTTCGGCGGATCGATCACCGCCGCACTCTTCCTGCGCCGTTTCGTCGAAAAGCAGATCTCCTGGTGCCATCTCGACATTTTCGGCTGGACTCCCAAAGCGCAACCTCACGCCCCGGTTGGCGGTCAGGCGCAGGGCATCCGCGCGCTGTACCAGCTGATGTGCGACCGCTATCGCTGACGAATTACGACCCGAGGGCTTGCGAATCCACGGTCCGTCCGGGAGTATAGGAACGGAACCGTAACGAATCTCGCGGCTATTGCGATGTCGATTGATCTCAAACCCTCGCAGGCGCTCGGCCTCTGGCATGCGGCGACACTGGCACAGCTCGAACTGGTCGGACCCGATCTGACCATGCGCCAACTCGTGATTCTGTTGCACATCTATCTGATGCCGCCGCCCCACACGGTGCGGGGGCTTGCCGCCCGTCTCGACGTCACCAAGCCGGTGATTACCCGCGCACTCGACACCTTGGGGAACATGGGGCTGGTTCGCCGTGTGCGCGACGAGCGTGACCGCCGCAACGTCATCATCAAGCGCACGGTCGAGGGCTCGCTGTTCGTCGAGAAGATCGGCGACCTCATCATCAAGGAAGCGGCGAAACTGCCGCGCGACGGAGTAACGGGATGAGCGACACACTCGATCATCGTCTATTCGCCTATCGTCCCGACCTCGCCGAGGAGGCTCTCAAGGGACAGGTCGAGGCCAAGCGTTTCGTGCCCGGCGAGCCGGCTCACGTCATCGAACCGGTCATCGACATCCGGCCGCGACCCGATCTCTCGGCGATAATCGACAGCCAGGCGCTTTATGGTGAAACGCTGCGTGTGCTCGATCGCCGGGATGGCTGGGCCTGGATCAAATGCGATCGCGATGACTATGTCGGCTACGTCTACGAGGAAGCGCTCGAATTGGGCGTTGGCAAGGCGACCCATGAAGTCGCGGTACCGCGCACATTCCTCTATCCAGGGCCTGATCTGAAATTCCCGTTCTCCGTCGCTCTGTCGATCGGTAGCCGGCTAAATATCGTTGGTGTCGCGGTTACGCGCGACACCCGTTACCTTCTGCTCGAAAGCGGCGAGGCGGTAATTGACAGCCATTGCCGCCCGCTCGATGCCGAACGGCCGACAGATCCGGTGACAGTCGCTGCGACCTTTCTGGAAACGCCCTATCTCTGGGGCGGGCGTTCCGGTTTCGGCCTCGACTGTTCCGGGCTCGTGCAGATCAGTTTCGCGACGACGGGCTATTCGGCCCCCCGCGATTCCGACATGCAGGCCGAGCGCCTCGGCGCGGCGATCGATCCCGAAAAAGACGGACTGCAGCGCGGCGATCTCGTCTTCTGGAAGGGTCATGTAGGCTTTATCGAGGATGACGGCAAGACGCTCCTCCATGCCTCAGGCGGCACGATGACCGTTACCCGTGAGCCGCTGGCCGCCGCCATTGCGCGCATCGCGAACCTCTACGGACAACCGACCGGATATCGCAGGGTTTCACCTGATCGTCAGTAGCCGGCGCTTTTGTCGACCAGATTGGTGAGCGGCTCGCCGCGATCATAGGCTTTCATCTGTTCCACAATCGGACCGGCGAGTTTCGTTGCGCTTGATGCAGCCGCGGCGTGTGGGGTCACCGTCACTTTCGGATGCGTCCAGAGCGGACTCTCCTTGGCAAGCGGTTCGGTCTCGAATACATCGAGCGAAACCGCACTCAGCAGCCCGTCATCAAGGGCGGCGATGATGTCGGCTTCCACCTGCAATCCGCCGCGCCCGGCATTGATGAGGACGGGAGCACCGAGAGGCCCGCGCTTGGTCATACGCCTGAAGGTTTCCGAATTGAGGATGCCGCGGGTCGCATCCGTCAGCGGCAGCAGCACCACGAAAATGTCCGCAGAGCCCAGGAAATCGCCAAACCCGTCTGAACCCGCATAGCAGGTAACGCCATCGACATTCTGCGGCCGCCGTGACCAGCCGGTGATGTTGAAGCCCAGCGCTTTCAGCTTTGTCGCCGAATCCCGCCCGAGTTCACCAAGCCCCATGATGCCGACGGTCATTTCATCGGCGGACGCCTGTTCGCGGATCTCGTCCCAGACACGGTCCTGCTGCAGACTGCGGTAGCGCGAACCGAAGCGATGATGGTCGAGCACCTGCCAGACGACATATTCGCTCATGCGAGCGGTGAGGTTGGGCGAAACGATGCGCACAATCGGCACGTCGGGAAGGGTCGTGTCCTTGAAGATGTGATCGACACCCGCGCCGAGCGAGAAGATGACCTTGAGGTTCGGCAAGTCGGACAAAAGCCCCTCGGGCTGTTTCCACACGACGGCATAACGGATCGACGGATCGGTCGCGCCGTCCGGTTCGAGCACGATCTCGCGGCCCGGTGCGTGTCTTTCCAACTCTCCGATCCACAGTTCCGGATCCCAGCCGGTGGCCGAAAGAAGAATACGCTCGTCACTCATCATGCTACTCGCTCACTGCGCCGCCCGGTCGTGTTTCCATGTCGAAGGCGGCAGCCATCAGGGCCTTGGTATAGGCCGTCTTGGGCCGGTCGAAAATGTCCTCTGACGCGCCCTCTTCCACCACCTTGCCGCCGCGCATGACCATCACTTCGTTGGCAAGCGCGCGGACGACCTTCAGGTCGTGGCTGATGAAGAGATAGGCCAGATCATGTTTGCGCTGGAGATCGCGCAACAGGTCCACCACCTGCGCCTGCACGCTCATGTCGAGCGCCGAAGTGGGTTCGTCGAGCATGACGAAACGCGGCTTGAGAACCATGGCACGCGCGATCGCGATTCGCTGGCGCTGGCCGCCGGAAAATTCGTGCGGGTAACGCCAGCGGGTGCCGGCATCGAGGCCAACCTCCTCGAGCGCCTGCGCCACGCGCGCATCGCGTTCGTCGGCAGAAAGGTCCGCGCCGTGGATTTTCAGCCCTTCGCCCACAATCTCGGCGATCGACATGCGCGGCGAGAGGGAACCATAGGGATCCTGGAAGACGACCTGCATCTCGCTTCGGAGCGGCTTCATTTCGGCAAAGCTTTTTGTATCGATGCGCTGCCCGTCGAACAGGATTTCGCCCTCCGAGCGGATGAGGCGCACCAATGCCATGCCGAGTGTGGTCTTGCCCGATCCGGATTCACCGACCACGCCCAAAGTCTGGCCCGATTTCAGTTCGAGCGAGATCCCGTCGACCGCTTTCACATGGTCGACCACCTTGCGCATAAAACCCTTCTTGATGGGGAACCAGACCCGCACGTCCCTGGCTTCCATCACGGTCCTGGCGGCCTTTTCCGTTTTCGGCGGGCGGCCGGTCGGCTCGGCTGCGAGCAGGTGCTTGGTATAGGGGTGCTGCGGGTCGGTGAAGATCGCCTCGGTCGGACCGGCCTCCACGATCTCGCCCTTCGTCATCACGCAGACCTTGTCGGCGATCTTGCGCACGATGCCGAGATCGTGGGTGATGAAGAGCATCGCCATCTTGTGACGTGTCTTGAGGTCGGCCAGCAATTCGAGGATCTGCGCCTGCACCGTCACGTCGAGCGCGGTGGTCGGCTCGTCGGCAATCAGCAGTTCCGGCCGGTTGGCAAGCGCCATGGCGATCATCACGCGCTGCCGCTGGCCGCCCGAGAGTTCGTGCGGGAAAGCCGTCACCCGCGATTCGGCATTGCGGATGCCGACCTGCGTCAGGAGCTCAATCACCCGGCCCCGGGCTTCGGTCTTGCGCACGCCCTGGTGCAGCGAGAGGATTTCCGTGATCTGCCGTTCCACCGTGTGGAGCGGATTGAGCGAGGTCATCGGCTCCTGGAAAATCATGGTGATGTCGTTGCCGCGCACCGCGCGCAGCTCGCGGGTGCTGGCGTTGAGCAGATCCTTGCCCTTGAAGATGATCTCGCCGGACGGATGGCTTGCCGCCGGATAGGGCAAAAGCTTGAGCACCGAGAGCGCGCTCACCGACTTGCCGGAGCCCGATTCCCCCACCAGTGCGACTGTCTCGCCCGGTTGGATGTCGAAGCTCACGCCCTTGACGGCGGGGATCGCCTTGCCGTCCTGGTGGAAGGTCACGGCGAGGTCGCGAACCGAAAGCAATGCGCTGTTGGCTGTATAGGCACTCACCGGAAGGTCTTCCTCGGGTCGAACGCGTCACGGGTGGCCTCGCCGACGAAGATGAGGAGCGACAGCATGATGGAGATCGAGAAGAAGGCGGTCAGCCCCAGCCACGGCGCCTGCAGGTTGCGTTTGCCCTGTGCGATCATCTCGCCGAGCGAGGGCGAACCCGGCGGCAGGCCGAAGCCGAGGAAGTCGAGCGACGTCAGGGTGGTGATCGAACCCGACAGGATGAAGGGCAGGAAGGTGAGTGTCGCTACCATCGCGTTGGGCAGCAGGTGCCGGTACATGATCGTGGTGTTGCCGATGCCGAGCGCCCGCGCCGCATTCACATATTCGAAGTTGCGGGCGCGCAGGAACTCGGCCCGGACCACGCCGACGAAGGCGGTCCAGGAGAACAACAGCATGATGCCGAGCAACACCCAGAAACCAGGCGGCAGCACAGCGGCGATGATAAGCAGCACATAGAGCACCGGCATCGAGGACCAGACCTCGATGAAGCGCTGCATGAGAAGGTCGGTCCAGCCGCCGAAGAAGCCCTGTACCGCGCCCGAGGCCACGCCGATGATCGCCGAGAAAAAGGTGAGCGCCAGGCCAAACAGGACCGAGATGCGGAAGCCGTAGATCATGCGGGCCAGCACGTCGCGCGCCTGATCATCGGTACCGAGCCAGTTGAGATTATGCCAATTGCATTCCGGATCATCGACACCCTGCGGATAGCCGGAGCAGTATTCTTCACGGCTCATTGTCCAGAACGGCGCGGTGGGCGCGGAATGTGGAATGAAGGAATTGGCGGTCAGGAACGAATAGCGGATCGGCGGCCAGATCATCCAGCCGTTTGCCTCGATCTCATCGCGGATGAAGGAATCGCGATAGTTGGTCTCGGCCAGAAAGCCGCCGAACTTCTCTTCGGGATAATCGACGACGATCGGGAACAGGATCTCGCCATTGTAGGAGGCGACGATCGGCTTGTCGTTGGCGATCAGTTCGGCACAAAGCGACAGGCCGAAGAGAATGAGGAAGATCCAGAGCGACCAGTAGCCGCGCCGGTTGGCCTTGAAGTTCGACCAGCGCCTCTTGTTCATCGGCGACAGCCATCCCTTAGGACGGCCGGTCGGTGCTGTGGCTTCCGACATGTCGAAGGCAGCGCTCATCAGACGTCTCTCCGCTCGAAATCGATGCGCGGATCGACCCAGGTATAGAGGAGGTCGGAGATCAGACCGATGACGAGACCCATCAGCGAGAAGATGTAGAGCGTGGCGAAGACCACCGGGTAATCACGCTTGACCACGCTGTCGAAGCCGAGGCGACCGAGCCCGTCGAGGGAGAAGATCGTCTCGATCAGCAGCGAGCCGGAGAAGAAGGCGGTGATGAAGGCACCGGGGAAGCCGGCGATTATGATCAGCATGGCGTTGCGGAAGACGTGGCCGTAAAGCACCTGCCGCTCGCCCAGGCCCTTGGCCCGCGCGGTCGTCACATACTGTTTGCGGATCTCGTCGATGAACGAGTTTTTGGTCAGAAGCGTGGTGGTGGCGAAGGCTGCAAGTGCAAGCGAGACGAGCGGCAGCGCCAGGTGCCAGAAATAGTCGATGATCTTCTCGGGCCAGGAGAGCGAGGCCCAGTTCTCCGAGGTCAGTCCGCGCAAGGGGAACCAGTCGAAGAAGGATCCGCCGGCAAACAACACGATCAGCAGGATGCCGAACAGAAAGCCCGGCACGGCATAGGCGACGATGATAACGCCGGAGGTCCACACGTCGAAGCGTGAACCGTCGGTAACCGCCTTGCGAATGCCGAGCGGGATCGAGATGCCGTAGGAGAGAAGCAGGATCCAGACGCCGAGCGAGATCGAGACCGGCAGTTTCTCGGCGATCAGGTCGATCACCGAGATGTTGCGGAAGAAGCTCTCGCCGAAATCGAAGCGGGCATAGTCCCACAACATGTTCAGGAAGCGTTCGAGCGGGGGCTTGTCGAAGCCGAACTGCTTTTCGAGCGACTTGATGAAGTCGGGATCGAGGCCCTGCGCGCCGCGGTACTGCGAGTTGAAATCATCGTTGAATGCCGCGCCCTGCAGGTCGTTGCCGCCTGAAATGCGCTCGGTGGTGTTATTGCCCTGACCGGTCAGTTCTGCGATCACCTGCTCGACCGGGCCGCCGGGTGCGAACTGCACGACGATGAACGATATCGCCATGATGCCGATCAGCGTCGGGATCATCAAGAGCAAGCGCCTGAGGATATAACCGCCCATCAGCTGTCGCTCCCCGGCACCAATGTAGCCAGAGAGGGCAGGGCGGTCGCCGCGCTGTCCAGAAAATGCGTCCTCAAATCATCCCGTCCGCGTGATTCGGTTCCGGGCATTTGGAATCGAAGCCACAGCCCATTGCAAGTGCCGATCAGTCCTCGGCCTCCTTCGACCACCAGGCGTCGGGGAAGCCGAGGCCGTAATAAGGCAGTTCCTTGGGGTGGGCCAGGGTGTCGCGATAGGCAATTTTCACGGCCTTGGAGTAAAACAGCGGCACCACGTAATGATGGGCCAGAAGCACGCGGTCGAGTGCCCGCGTGGTGGCGATCAGCTCGTCCCGGTCCTTGGCGAATACGATGCGCGGGATCAGTTCGTCGATCACCGGATCGGATATGCCGACATAGTTGCGGCTGCCCTGGACATCGACCGATTGCGAACCCCAGTAGTTGTACTGTTCGTTACCGGGGTTAAGCGATTGCGCCCAGACGACCCAGATGATGTCGTAGTCGAAGCTGCGGACCCTGTTGGTGTACTGCGCCGTATCCACCGTGCGGATCTTCGCATCGATCCCGATCTTTTTCAGATCGTTGATATAGGGCAGGACCGAGCGCTCGAAGGAGGCGCTCTGCAGCAGAACCTCGAGTTCGAACTGCTCGCCGGTTTCCGTGTTGACGAGCTTGCGGCCCCGCAGTTCGTAGCCGGCCTGCTTGAACAGGTTCAGAGCCTCGCGCAGGTTGGCGCGCATCTTCTGCGCATCCCCGCCGACCGGGTTTTCGTAAGGTGTGGTGAACACCTCTTCCGGCACGCGGTCCTTGAACTCCTCCAGGATTTCCTTTTCTCGACCTTCCGGGAGGCCGGAGGAAGCGAGTTCGGTGCCCCAGAAATAGCTGTCGATACGGTTGAGCCCGTCATAGGCAAGGTTGTGGTTGAGGCTTTCGAAGTCGAAGGCGTAGTTCAATGCCCGGCGGACCCGCTCGTCCTGGAACTTCTCGCGCCGCATGTTGGGCGCCATGGCCTGCATGATGCCCGTGGCGCGCAGCGGGTTTTCGATCTCCTCGCGGATGACCTCGCCGCTCTTGACCGCCGGGAAGTCATAGGCCGTCGCCCATCGGCTCGACGAGTTTTCCTGGCGGAAATCTGTGGTGCCTGCGCGAAAGGCCTCGAGTTCCACATTCGCATCGACGAAATAGATATAGCTGATTTCGCCGAAATTGTTCTGGCCGACATTTACATTGAGATCCTTGGCCCAGTAGTCGTCACGCAATTTGTAGCGGATCGTCTTGCCGGGATCGGAGTAGGAGATCTCGTAGGGCCCCGAGCCCATGACCGGCTCGAGTGTGGTCTTGGAGATGTCGCGCGCTTCACCCTTGTCGTTCTTGCCTTCCCACCAGTGCTTGGGCACGACGGTCAGCTGACCGAGGATCTGCGGCAGTTCCTTGTTGTTCTTCTGGTCGAAGGTAAAGGTGACTTCGCGGTCGCCGGTCTTCTCGGCCGAGGTCACATGGGCGTAGTAGCTCGCCTGCAGCGGATTGTGCGCCTTGTAGCTCTCGAAGGAGAAGATCACGTCTTCCGGCGTGATAGGCTCGCCATCGGCAAATCGTGCCTCTTCGCGGATCAGGAAGGTTGCCTCAGAAATGTCGTCGGGAAAGGAAACGCCCTCGGCGATCAGCCCGTAGGAGGTGCTGACTTCCTCCTCGCTTGCCTTCATCAGCGTATCGAAGACGAGGCTCAGCCCGACAGCCGTGTCGCCCTTGGCGAGAACCGGGTTGAACGTGTCGAAGGTGCCTTCCTCCGACATGCGCAGCGTTCCGCCCTTTGGCGCATCCGGATTGACGTAGTCGAACCGCTTGAAGCCCTTTTCATATTTGGGCTCTCCCATCAGCGAGGTCGCGTGGTTCCATTCTCTCTCGGGGGCTGGCGTCTCGGCGTGGGCGGCGCCGAGGTGAAGCGCGAGGCCGAGAGTTGCGAGGCATATGGAAAGACGCGGTCTGAATGTCATGAGCTTCTCCGGTTGGATTTCGGGAAGCTTAACGCATATTGCGGCTGAATGCAGGCGTTTGCGCCAATTTGGAGGCAAAAGAAAAGGCCGGGATCGCTCCCGGCCTTTTCGATTTCTAAATCTGGCGTCGTTGAAAGCCGTTCGCCTTACTGGGCGGTGTCGGTCTTCTCTTCTTCAACGACCGGAGCGCTTTCGGTTTCAGCCGGAGCAGCCTCTTCAGTCGCAGGGGCGTTCTCGGCGGGTGCAGCGTCCTGGGTGGCGCCTGCATCATCGGCAGGGGCCGCTTCTTCGCTGGCTGCAGCATCGTTAGCCGGAGCGGCGTCATTGGCAGGAGCATTTTCCGTAGCCGGCGATGTTTCTTCGGCCGGTCCGTCCACCTTGTCCGCAGCCTGATCGTCGCCGATGCCTGCTTCCGAGGTCGGGGCTGCTTCGTCGGTCGTTGCAGCGCCTTCCTCCGCAGCCGGGGCTGCTGCTTCGTCACCGCTCGGCGCGGCTGCGGCCGGATCGGGAAGCGGAACCGGCGAATCGGCTTGTTCACGCAGGTATGCGATCACATTGGCGCGGTCTTCTTCCTTCTTCAGGCCGGCAAAGCCCATTGCAGTGCCCGGAACGTACTTCTTCGGAGCGTGCAGGAAGTGGTTGAGCGCTTCGTAGGTCCAGTCGGGATCGACGGAAACGTGTTCCTTCATGCCGGCGGAATAGTTGAAGCCTTCATGCGAGGCGACCGGGCGGCCGACGACGCCGTAAAGGCCCGGGCCGACCTTGTTCGTGCCGCTCGGCTCGACCGAGTGACAGGAGGCGCACTTCTTGAAGACGTTTTCGCCTGCAGCCGGATCAGCTGATGCCATCAGCGGCGCGATCGGCGCAATGCCCTCTTCGGCAGGTGCGGCGGAACCGGCGCCAGCCGATTCATCAGCCTCGATGGCGAAACCGGCGGTTTCCGGCACACCGGCATGGAAGATGCCGTCAGAGGCCAGAGAAATTGTCATCACTACAAAAACGACGCCAAGGAAAGCTCCGGCGGCGGCGTTAAGATATGAGGAGTTCATCAGCATCGCTCCCATGCAGGTCCAGGCCCCATTTCCCGGACCGGTCTTGAAATCGCGCGGAACCTATGTCTTTTGCGTTGCCGTTGCAACACTGTTTGTCGCGGCTCGGGTGAGACAATTTGGTTCCCGTGTCCCGCCTAAATTCAGGATTCCCCGTCGGATGGCAAGCCCGTATTCCAAGACAGCACTCATCATTCCCGCGCGAATGGCCTCGACCAGGCTTCCGGGGAAGCCGCTGGCGGATATCGACGGCACGCCCATGATTGTCCATGTCGCGCAGCGGGCGAGCGATGCAGGCGTCGGAATTGTGGCCGTTGCGACGGATTCGGCGGTAATCGCGGAGACCGTTGAAAAGGCTGGCTTCCGAGCGGTCATGACCCGCGCCGATCATCTATCGGGCTCGGACCGGATTGCCGAAGCGCTGGACAAACTCGATCCCGACGGCGCGATCGAGACCGTGGTCAACGTGCAGGGCGATATTCCGGCGATCGAGCCCGAGACGATCGGTCGCGTTGTCGATCCGCTTTCCGACCCGTCCGTCGATATCGCGACGATTGCTGTGGAGATTTCCGACGAGGCGGAAAAGACCAACCCCAATATCGTCAAGGTCGTCGGCACGCCGCTCGGTCCCACCCGTCTGCGCGCGCTCTATTTCACCCGCGCAACCGCCCCCCACGGCGACGGCCCGCTCTATCACCACGTCGGTCTCTACGCTTACCGGCGCGCAGCACTCGAAAAATTCATCAAGCTCGAACCGGGCACACTGGAGCGGCGCGAGTCGCTCGAACAGCTCCGCGCGCTCGAGAACGGCATGCGCATCGATGTGGAGATCGTTCATACGGTCCCGCTCGGTGTGGATACGCCAGAAGATCTGGAAAAGGCGCGGCGGCACTTTGCCGATGCCCGCCGGACCTGATGGCGCTCCCTTCCCCACTTCCAACCGGAAATGAACTTATGACCACGAAGACCAATCGCATCGCGTTTCAGGGCGAATTCGGCGCCAACTCCGACATGGCCTGCCGCGACATGTTTCCCGACATGGAGCCTCTGCCGTGCGCGACCTTCGAGGATGCCTTTACCGCGTTGGACCAGGGCGAGACAGATCTGGCGATGATCCCGATCGAAAACACGATCGCCGGTCGCGTCGCCGATATCCACCACCTGCTGCCGGAATCGCGCCTGCACATCGTCGGCGAGTATTTCATGCCCATTCATTTCCAGCTGATGGTCATGCCCGGCGTCAAGCGGGAAGAAATCAAGACCGTGCACAGTCACATCCACGCGCTGGGTCAATGCCGCAAGGTCATTCGCGCCAATGGCTGGAAGCCGGTGATCGCAGGTGACACGGCGGGGGCTGCCAAGCTCGTGGCCGAGACCGGCGATCGCAGCATGGCTGCCCTTGCGCCGCGGCTGGCAAGCTCGCTCTACAATCTCGACATCATCGCGGAAGACGTCGAGGACACCGAGACCAACGTCACCCGCTTCGTGGTGCTCGCACGCGAGCCGAAAATGCCGCCGGTCCCGCAGAACGGCGACATGGTGGTCACCACCTTCATTTTCCGCGTCCGCAACCTGCCGGCAGCGCTTTACAAGGCGATGGGCGGCTTTGCCACCAACGGCGTCAACATGACCAAGCTCGAGAGCTACCAGACCGGCGGAAAATTCTTTGCCACCCAGTTCTACGCCGATATCACCGGACATCCGGAAGAGCCCCACGTGGCGCGCGCCATGGAAGAGCTCGGCTTCTTCTCCCGGGAGATCAACATCCTGGGGACTTACCCGGCACATCCCTTCCGCATCACCCAGTCCGAAGGCGAGCTGGAGGAGTAACCCTGTTGAGGGGAGTGCGGCTCCTAAGGCCATAGGCATGAAACAAAAAATGGCGCGCCTCAGGCGCGCCATTTGTCTTTTTGGTGTTGAGCCTGGTTTCTTAGAACTCTTCCCAGCCCTCGACGGCGAGAGCCGTATTGCCCGATACCTGCGGAACCCGCGACTGTGCCGCGGATGCTGCGGGCCTTGGTGTCGTCGGACGCGATGGAGCGCGCGCTGGCTCGGCAGCCTGACGTGCCCGCTCGGCGACCGGCGAACCCGCCTTGCCGCTGGTGCTGAACTTGGACACCAGTGCAAGAAGGCTGCGGGCCTCGTCGCTCAGCGACTGGCTGGCGGCAGTGGCCTCTTCGACCATGGCCGCATTCTGCTGGGTGACGTGGTCCATCTCGTTGACGGCCGCATTGATCTCCTTGAGGCCGACCGACTGCTCGGCAGCGGAACTGGAGATTTCCTGGATCGTGACGTTGATCTGCCGGACCTGCGCGGCGATGCTCTCCAGAGCACTTCCGGTCTGACCGACGAGGTCGACGCCTTCACTCACCTGGGTTGTGGAGGTGTTGATCAGCGTCTTGATCTCCTTGGCGGCCGTCGCAGAGCGCTGAGCCAGCTCACGGACTTCCTGCGCAACCACGGCAAACCCCTTGCCGGCTTCGCCCGCCCGCGCGGCCTCGACACCGGCGTTGAGCGCCAGAAGATTGGTCTGGAAAGCGATCTCGTCGATAACGCCGATGATCCGGTTGACCTCGTGGGAGGACTGTTCGATCCCGGTCATTGCGGTGATCGCCTTGCGGACGATTTCACCGGACTTTGCGGTATCGGCGTCGGCTGTACTGACCGACTGGGCGGCCTGACGCGCGTTTTCCGCACTTGCGTTGATCTGCGAGGTCAACTCGTCGAGCGCTGCGGCGGTCTCTTCGAGGCTTGCGGCCTGACGCTCGGTCCTCTGCGAAAGATCCGAGGCGCTGTCGGAAATCTCGTGACTTCCGGTTCCGATCGTGTCGGCCGAAGTTGACAGGGTCACGATCGTTTCCTCCAGGCTTGCGATTGCCGAATTGAAGTCGGCTTTAAGCTTGGCGTACTCGCCGGGGAAATCGCCCGAGAGTCGATAGGTCAGATTGCCCTGCGAAAGCTCGGACAAGCCGTCTGCCAGGCTCGCAACGACGCGCTGCTGAACGGCGAGCGAACTTGCGCGTTCGTTCTCGGCCTTTTTCCGCTCTTCTTCCGTGAGATGACGCTGGTCCTCGGCGACGCGTTCGAGACGGACACCGTCGGCAAGTTTGTGGCGGAAGCCTTCAAGCGCTACTGCCAGGGCGCCGATTTCGTCCTTTCGGTCTTGGCCCGAAACCGGAGTCTCGTAGTCACCCAGGCCGAGATTGTCGACGGATTCGAGCATCGCGGACAAGGGGCGTTGAACCAGCCGGCGGCTTGCCAGATAGAGCACGGCAAGCGCGGAAAGCAGCAGGGCCAACCCGCCTGCAATCATCAATTTGGTCTGGGCATTGACCTGGGCGCTGATCACGCTTTCAGGCACATCGACGAGGACGACCCAGCGGGCGTTCACCCCCGGAAGGTCGAACGGGAAGACGATGCGATCGAACGCCTCGCCCTGCGCATTCTCGATGCCGCCGATTTCGCCGATCGTGCCGTCAGACAGGGCCTTGCCGACGGGGTCCGTCTGTCCGCCTTCATAGGGCTTCATCATGAAGGACGCATCCGGTCCCACGAGCCACTTGGAATCCTGCGAGATCAACATCACGCGCCCGGTCTCGAAGGGACGGATTGCCGTCAGCTTTTCCGAAAGCGATGCAAGTGAGATGTCGACGCCGGACACACCCACAAGCTTGCCGCCGGATTCGACCGGATAGGCGATGGAGCTCATGACGGTCGGTACGTCTGTGCCATCGGCGAGGTAGGGCTTGGTGATGGCGCCGTCGCGGCTGGCTGCGGCAAGAGCGTACCATTCAGCGTCATAGTCGATCTTGAACGTGCTGAACTGGATCTCGCCGTTGCGGTCCTTCGACCAGTAGGGCGAAAACAGTCCGTCGGCATTCGATCCCAGCGCGGTATTGCCTGCGGTCTCTTCCTGCAAGCCATCGAAAGCCTTCGGCGCCTCGGCCATCCAGCTGCCGAATGCGAAAGGATTCTGTTCGAGATTTGCCTTGAGAATGTCGATCGTGCCCTCGCGTTGCAGGAGCCCTGCCGAATGGGTGTGCTCCAGGACGCCGGCCATCGTGCGGGCAGCACTTGACAATTCGCTGACCTGGGACGCGATGTCCTGCGCGATTGCACGGGCCTCGGACTGGGCCTGTTCGACCACGAGACCGCGCACGCGATCAGATGTCTGGAAGATCGTAAAGAGGTTCGAGACGACGAGCAGCAATGTGATCGTCAATCCGGTTACGAGAATGAGCTTGGTCGCCACCGACCGATTTGCTGACTTGGGCATGGGGCCTCGCGAATAGGCACTGCGTTGACGGGAATGGAACCCGGGCAAGATCAATTTTCGGGGAGTGCCCATCATGGGCGGCAGGTCGCAGCATTCGCGCTGACCATGACCACGGCCTAATGCTTTAGTCGTTAAACAATGCTGAAGCGGGCGCGCGGAACCGCTGAAAAACAAGGCGGCGCGCGGCATGCGACACGACGTGTCGCAGGCGTGTTATGCGGTTATCTACTTCAGCGCGAGCTGCGCCTCAATCATACGCGAATTGGTTGATCAGCTTGTCCGCGGCCAGTCGATCCAGTCGCGCATCAGCCGGTGCGCGATGGCGCCGGGCGGCGGGGTCTTCGCGGCGTCGCCCAACGACGTCGCGAGCATTGCCTCGGTTTCCTCGACGGAAAACCAGCGGCAGTCTTCGAGTTCGCGGCTGTCATAGGTGATCTCGTCACTGAGCGCCTCGCCGATCATGCCGATCATCAGCGAATGCGGGATCGGCCAGGGCTGGCTTGCGTGGTAGCGCACCCGGCCGACACGAATACCGGATTCCTCGAGCGTCTCGCGCCGCACCGCATCCTCGATTGTCTCGCCGGGTTCGACGAAACCAGCCAGACACGAATACATCCCTTCCGGAAAATGCGGGCTGCGGCCCATCAGACAGCGCCGGTTTTCTTCGTCGATGACCATCATGATAACCACCGGGTCTGTCCGCGGGAAAACCGCATGACCGCAAGCGCTGCATTTGCGGCGATAACCGCCGGCCTCCGCCGTCATCGCGCTGCCGCATCGCCCGCAATGACGGTTTGATCGCGCCCATTGCACCAGACTGTTGGCCTGGGCATAGGCCCCGAGCGTCTTCTGGTCCATCAGGAGTTGGCGGTAGACCGAACGTGCGTCGATCGCCTTGTAGGGCTCGGGCAGGTTGTCTGCCTGGATGAGGCAGTGGACTGCAAGCAGGGCCTCGCCTTCCTCCGTGCGGCCCAGCAGGATCGTGTCACGCAGCTCGGGATGAAACTTGTCGAGTTCACGTTTTTCAAGAAGGCCCACAGGCGTTGCTTCGCCCTCGGCGCGCATGATCAGCCGGTCCCCGGTAATGGCGAAAAAGCGAGTGCTCTCCTCGGCCATCGCTTTCGGCAGTTCATCCTCGCTGCGAAATTCCGATTGGCGGTCGATGGTGTTGCCGGAAAAGGCGACGAGGCGGCTCGCCTCGCCGTGTGGCGCGGAAGTGTCGAAAATCGATGACGGCATAAGGTCAGAAGGCTCCGAGAAGTTCGCCGATGAATGTGTCGCGATCGGCGGGATCCCATGGCCGGGCACTGCCATGTCCCCAGACCGGCCGCGGCCAGTTCTCGTCACCCTGATCGCGGGCGATGACATGTAGATGGAACTGTGAGACCACATTGCCAATAGCACCGATATTGATCTTGTCGCATCCGGTGGCCTTTTTCATGGCTTCCGCCGCGAGGGCGGATTCGAAGGTCAGCATGGTCTGGTCGAGCGGCGTCAGGTCAAACAGTTCCACGATGTTCGGACGTTGCGGGATGAGGATGATCCACTTCCAGCGGGCATCGTTCATCAATCGCAATTCGCTCAATCCCAAACGGCTGACACGGACCGTATCCGCCTCCAGTCGCGGATCGAGCGTGTAGTCTGACATGCGGCATCCTCCCTTATGTCTTTCGCATTACCATTTTTTCTCGCACTTGGCTTGCATTTGTCGGGTCGATTGACGATATGTGGGGCCGGGAGGTTGGTGGTGGACGAGCCACTCGCCAACCGGGTCAGGTCCGGAAGGAAGCAGCCCTAACGAGCCAGGCACGGGTCGCCGTGCCAGCCTCCCACCCGAACCGGCGGCAGCCTCTTTGGCAGACTTCGATGTCACGGAGCCGCTGGCCGCGACACCCTAGGGAATAGAACTCGAGGACAACGCGGGCGCATGGACGATCAGACCGGCTCCAACCAGTCAGTTCATGGCAATTCGGGAGAGAGCCAGACCGGATACCGCGTTCTGGCCCGAAAATACCGTCCCCGCGATTTTACCGATCTGATCGGCCAGGCGCCGATGGTGCGCACGCTGACCAACGCCTTCGAGACCGGTCGCATCGCGCAGGCCTGGATGCTGACCGGGGTTCGCGGTGTCGGCAAGACCACCACCGCCCGCATTCTCGCTCGTGCCCTCAACTACAAGACCGACATGATCGACCGCCCGACCATCGAACTCGATGAGCTGGGCGAGCACTGTCAAGCGATCATGGATGGTCGCCATGTCGACGTTATCGAGATGGATGCCGCCTCGCACACCGGCATCGACGATATCCGCGACATCATTGAGCAGGTGCGCTACCGCCCGGTGTCGGCTCGCTACAAGGTCTACATCATCGACGAAGTCCACATGCTCTCCAACCAGGCCTTCAACGGCCTGCTGAAGACGCTTGAGGAACCGCCGTCCCACGTGAAGTTCATTTTCGCGACCACAGAAATCCGCAAGGTCCCGATCACGGTTCTCTCGCGTTGCCAGCGTTTCGACCTGCGCCGCATCGAAACGGCGACGCTCGTCGATCACTTCCGCTCGATCGCCGGCCAGGAAAATGTCGAGATCGACGACGAATCGCTCGCCATGCTGGCGCGAGCCGCCGAAGGCTCGGTGCGTGACGGCCTGTCCCTGATGGATCAGGCGATCGCCCATGGCGGCGGCAAGGTGGATGCCGAGACGGTTCGCTCGATGCTGGGTCTGGCCGACCGCTCGCGCATTGTCGGCCTGTTCGACCGGCTGATGGCGGGTGATGTCGCCGCAGCCCTCGCCAACTACCGCGACCAGTATGATTCGGGCGCAAATCCCGTCGTCGTTCTGAACGATCTCGCCGATCTCACCCATCTGGTCACCCGGCTCAAATTCGTGCCGGAAGCCGCCGAGGATGGTTCGCTCACCGAGATCGAACGCACCAGTGGTGCCGAATTCGCGGCGCGTCTTTCGACCCCGCTTCTCTCGCGTACCTGGCAGATGCTTTTGAAGGGGATCGCCGAGACAGAAACAGCGGCGCGGCAGTCTGCCTCCGCCGAGATGGTGATCATCCGGATCGCCCATGCCGCAAGCCTGCCTTCGCCGGAGGAAGCCGCGAAGATCATCGCCAAGGGCGAGTTCTCCGCCGCGCCCAATCCGGGCAACGGCGCCGGCCACAACGGCAACGGTGCGTCAGGGGGCATGGCATCGCCCGGCCAGCCTGGCGGGTCCATGTCTCATGATCCGGGTTCCGCGCCGCGCATGATGGCCGCCGGCGGTGGTCGCGATGGTGGACCGGTGATGCATCTCGCGCATTCCGGCGAACCCGAGCCGCAGACTGTCGGTCGGGTCGAGGAGCAGGTGGATACGGTTCCGGTCCGTTCGATCGAAGACATGATGGCGCTGGCCGACAAGTATCGCGACATTCAGGCCAAGATTCAGCTGCGCACCATGGTGCGCCTCGTCCGCATCGAGCCGGGCCGCGTCGAGATCAACCTGACGGATGACGCCAACCCGACGCTTCCGGGCGAACTGATCAAGAAGCTCGCCGACTGGACCGGCAGGAAATGGACGGTGGCGCTCAGCCGTGAGCCCGGTCAGCCGACGATCGCCGAGACCGAGAACGCCAAACGTGAGGCCCTCGTCAGCGATGCGCGGCAGGACCCCGATGTCGCCGCAATCCTCAAGCAGTTCCCCGGCGCCAGGATTACCGACGTGCGCATTATCGCCGACGAAGAGGAATTCGCACCTGAGAGCGTGAGCGAATCGGCGGATGGCGATATTCTGCCGCGCGACGACGAGGGATTTGACGATCCTTTCTGATCAGGCTGCCGTGATGACAGCCTCCGTAAAAGCAAGACAGACAAAGCAATGACAAGGAGACGCCGATGAAAGACCTCATGGGCATGATGGGTAAGCTCAAGGACATGCAGTCGAAGATGCAGAACATGCAGGCCGAGATTGCGGAACTGGAAGCCGAAGGCGTGGCAGGCGGCGGCATGGTCAAGGTCATGCTTGCCGGCAAGGGCGACATGACTGCTTTGACCATTGATCCGTCCGTCTTCAAGGAAGACGAGGCGGAGATTCTCGAGGATCTGATCCTGGCCGCGCACAATGACGCCAAGGCCAAGCTCGATGCGGCCATCGAGAAGAAGACACAGGAAGTCACAGCCGGTCTGCCGATCCCGCCCGGCATGAAGCTGCCGTTCTGATCGGGTCGCATTTCCGCCGATGGCCAAGAAAGTCACAGGTCCGGAGATCGAGCGGCTGATCCAGCTCCTCGCCCGTGTTCCGGGCCTGGGGCCGCGGTCCGCCCGCCGCGCCGCCCTCCACATGATCAAGAAGAAGGAGCAGTTGCTCGGACCGCTCGCCGCCGCAATGAGCGAGGCGAACGATCGCGTCGGCCTGTGCTCGACCTGCGGCAATGCCGATACGTCCGACCCCTGCACCATCTGCTCCGACCCGACCCGTGACCAGAGCGTCATCATCGTCGTCGAGGACGTCTCCGATCTCTGGGCGCTGGAGCGTGCGGCGGCCATGAACGCCGCCTATCACGTACTCGGCGGCACGCTCTCACCGCTCGATGGGGTGGGGCCAGAGGATCTGGCGATTTCGAAGCTCGTCGACCGTGTGTCGGCCGGTGGCGTGCGTGAACTCCTCATTGCGGTCAATGCCACGGTCGAGGGGCAGACCACGGCGCACTACATCATCGACCAGCTGGCCGATTTCGACGTCAAGATCACCAGGCTCGCGCATGGCGTGCCGGTGGGTGGCGAGCTCGATTATCTCGACGAAGGGACGCTCGCGGCAGCCATTCGCTCGCGCACCAGCTTCTAGGCCCTGTCCCAAAGCCGTCGTTTAGCGGGAGCGGGATTTTACGGTCTAGATTCCGCTTTCCATCACGCGCCGCAACACTCTGCGGCAATTCGTGCTTTCACGCCGCCAAACAGTCCTTGCTTTCGCCGCTTTCCCGGTGATAGCGAAACCCTCGAGTTCGGGGGGACTCGGCTGGCATAACGGGGTTCTTATGGTTCAATATATTGATCTGAAATCGCAATATGCGCGTCTCAAGGACCGCATCGGCGAAGGTATTTCCGAGGTTCTCGAAGGCGGCCAGTATGTCCTCGGGCCAGCGGTGAAGAATTTCGAACAGGAAATGAGCGACTATCTCGGTGTCCGCCATTCGATCGGCGTATCGAACGGCACCGATGCCATCATCATGGCGTTGCTCGGTCTCGGCCTGACCCCGAAGGATGCCGTATTCGTACCCTCCTTCACCTATGTCGCCACCGCGGAAGCAATCCTGATGGGCAATGCCACGCCCGTCTTCGTGGAAGTCGATGAGAAGTCCTTCAACATCGACCCGGAAGACCTCTCGGCCCGCATTGAGGCGGTGAAGGCCGAAGGCAAGCTCACCCCGCGCGTGATCATCGCCGTCGACCTTTTCGGTCAGCCGGCCGATTATCAGGCGCTTCGCAAGATCGCCGACAAGCATGATCTTTTCATTATCGCCGATGCGGCCCAGTCGATCGGTGGCAAGTCCGGCAACAAGATGATCGGTTCGCTTGCCGACTGCACCACAACCAGCTTCTACCCCACCAAGCCGCTCGGCTGTTACGGCGACGGCGGCATGGTGTTTACCGACAGTGACGAACTCGCTTCCATCTACCGCTCGGTTCGCGCCCACGGCGAAGGGGCGCATCGCTATGACGTCGTCCGCGTCGGCATGAATGCGCGGCTCGATTCGATGCAGGCGGCGATCCTGTCGGCCAAGCTCGGCATATTCGAAGACGAGCTCGAACATCGCGAGCGTGTGGCGAAGATCTACGACGAACGCCTCAAGGATGTCGTCACCGTGCCGTGGCGAGTGCCCAATTCCCGCTGTGCCTGGGCGCAGTACACGATCCAGGCCGATGACCGCGACGGATTGAAGGATCATCTGGCGGCCGAAAACCTTGTCTCCATGGTCTTCTACGCCAAGCCGATGCATCTGCAGACGGCTTACGAGATGTATGGCGACGGCGTGGGTTCGCTGCCGGTCAGCGAGCGTCTGGCCGATCGCGTCCTGAGCCTGCCGATGAACCCCTATCTCTCGGATGAAGAAGTTCACAGCGTCTGCGACCGGATCGTCTCCTTTTACAAGTGATGCTATTGCCCGGCCCTCTGGCGAGAGGGCCGGCCTCCGGCTTATGCTGGGGCATGATTCGGATCCTCGCCTTTCTCATCGCTCTCGTCATCGCGCTTCCCGTTCTCGGCAGCCCGCCCGCCCATGCCGCAAGCCGCAGCGAGGTGGAGGCGCTTTACGCCAAATGGCGCGAGAACGATCTCTGGCCGCAAGCGCGCGCCAACGGCGTGTCACGCGGTTCATTCGACAAGGCGATGAAGGGCGTGGGCCTCAACTGGGATCTTCCCGATCTCGCGCCACCAGGTTTCCCCAAGCCCAAGGAGCGCAAGCAGAGCCAGGCGGAATTCCGCAGCCCGGGCGCCTATTTTTCCGAAAAGCGTCTGCAGGGCCTGGCGGCGACCGGCCGCTCGCTCGCAAGCCGCCACGCCTCGGTGCTGAAGCGCATCGAGGGGAAATGGGGCGTGCCGGCAGGCATCATCATTGCCATCTGGGGCCGGGAATCGGGCTTCGGTGGCGCCAAGATCCCGCATTCCATATTTGACGTGCTGGCGACCAAGGCCTTCATGTCGACCCGCAAGGATCTGTTTCGCAAGGAACTTCTCGCCGCTCTCGAAATCGTCGAGCGCGGTATCGCACCCGGCCAGATGAAGAGCTCGTGGGCCGGCGCCATGGGCCAGCCGCAGTTCCTTCCCTCGAGCTATCTGGCCTATGCGGTGGATTTCGACGGTGATGGCCACGCCGATATCTGGAATTCGGTGCCGGATACGCTGGCCTCCATCGCCAATTACCTGTCCAGGAAAGGCTGGCAGCGCGGCCGCGACTGGGGCTTTGAGGCCGTCATCCCGCAAGGTGTCACCTGCGCGCTCGAGGGTCCCGACCGGGCACGAAAGATCGCGGACTGGACGAAGATGGGCATCATCCGTGTCTCGGGCCGTCCGTTTCCGGAAAACGAGCGCGCGCAGGCCGGCATGGTGCTGGTGCCCGCAGGCATTTATGGCCCGGAATTCATCGTCACGCCGAATTTTTACGTGATCAAGGAATACAACAACTCCGATCTCTACGCCCTCTTCATCGGCAATCTCGCCGACCGCATTTCCTGGGGCACGGGCAGCTTCGCCACGCGCTGGCAGGATATCGGCACGATGCTGCGTTCCGATATCGCGCGGCTGCAGAAATCGCTCGAGGGCCAAGGCTACGATGTGGGGGGCGCCGACGGCCTCCCGGGCTACAAGACCCGCCGCTCGATCGGCGAATGGCAGCAGAAGCGCGGCGAGCGCCCCACATGCTTTCCGACCGCCAGCATGGTGAAGTAGGTTCTGCCTAGAGCGGTGAAACACGCTCCAGAAACCGCACAATCTCTTTCACCATACCTTCGGTCAGCGGCAGATCCGGATTCTGATACGTCGCCATGGGTGAGCCGGCCACGTCGTCCTTCAGCATGTGCGTCATCCCCGTGAATATGACGATGTCGCTGTTCGGCAGGTTTTCGGACAATATTCGCGCATCCTCGGCTGTGATCTGGAGATCGCGGTCTCCCTGAACAACGAGCGTCGGTAGGGTCACGCTCCTGGCCAGTTCCGCCGGGTCATAGGCGAAGAGCTGGATCATGTATCTTTGCAGCCCTTCCCGAAACAGCGCTCGAAGCACCGGACTGATGGTCTCGATATCCGTCATCTCGCCGCGCTCCAGCCGGCCGAGAAGACTGTCGAGTTCGTCGAGATAGGGGCCGTTGGCCGGGTTGGTGCGGAACTGCTCGCGCATCAGGGTTCCGATCGGACGTCCGGGTGAGGACAGCAGCACGAGGCCGCAGGCGGATATGCCGTCCGCAGCCGCCGCCAGCGCCACCAGCCCGCCCTCGCTGTGTCCGGCGACGAACACGCACCTGGTCCCGAGCTTTTCGGCGAAAGTCTCGTGCCAGGCCCGCACATCGTCCGCATAGCCAGCTATCGTCACGGCCTCGGGATCGGCGACGGCATCTCTGCTTCCGAAAAATCCGCGCTTGTCGATCCTTATCGAACTCACGCCCGCTTCCGCGAGACCGTTGGCGAGAAGCCTGTAGGTGTCTGTTCGCATGCCGGCGGGGCTG
>CEQK01040206.1_pt1 | contig 60543 bp, 77 predicted proteins | sample 531051 | NCBI WGS metagenome assembly CEQK01 (sample SAMEA2621229, study PRJEB7988) | marine metagenome | biome: marine biome (ENVO:00000447); feature: deep chlorophyll maximum layer (ENVO:xxxxxxxx); material: "saline water (ENVO:00002010), including plankton (ENVO:xxxxxxxx)" | depth 150 m
AAAGTAAAAAATAAAATTATGAAAAAAAATAAAGGATATATATATATAGGTAGTAAAAACCACGAAAGATTAAGAGATATTTATGTAATGATAAATGATTTATTAGAGTATAGTGTTGCAGTTTATGGTGGAGATGATGATTGTGGAAGTAGGGAGTTGGGAATAAGACAAGAGTATGATAAAATGTTAGAGAATTTAAAACAAGTATTAAAAAGTTAATCTGATGAGTTCTCAATGAACGAAAGTAGTCAAGTTTTTTGACTACTCATTAACAATAAAAATTTTATATAATGAAAATTAAATTTAAAGAATTATTAAAGTACATATTTGGGATAACAATGGATAGATTAAAAGTTCTATTCTTAATCAGTTTAACGATAGTGTCTTTATGTGCAGGTTTGTATTATGGTATAACCACTCTTTGTCAATCATTTATACCGATTAGTATTTTTATAGGTAGTTGTGTAGGAGTGTGGTTTGGTATTGGAATGATAGATATGTTTAACGATTTAACAAAATAGAAACAATGAAAAAGTATTTAGTAATAGTCACAGGAGTTTTATTTTTAAGTTCTTGTGCAACCTCTAGTCTTTGTAATAGGAGTAGTGGGTGGAAATTTAGTGCAATAGATAATAACGAGGAAGTGGAAGTGTCCTCACAAAAAACAGAAAATTATGGGAAGGTATTATAGAGGAGATATTGAAGGTAAGTTTTGGTTTGCAGTGCAAAGTTCGGATTGTGCAGTACGGTTCGGGGCAATGGAAAGTGAACCATCTGAAATCGAGTATTGGTTCGGAGAAGATGAAGAGGCAATAAAGACAGTAAAGGACGAGATAAAAGTGATTAAAGAAAACATAGGACACGATGTTTTAAAAGTTTTAGAGAAGTTCTTTAAGGAAAACAATGGTTACAATGATAAAATGTTATTGGAATATCTTAATAAAAGTATAGAGAATAAAACCTTTATAGAACAAGATTTGAGATATTTGTTACACGAGTTTGCCGATTTAAGATTTGGTAAACAAGTTTTAAAACAACTCGAAACACATGGACATTGTTATTTTCATGCCGAGATTTAAAGAGTGTCTTAAAGGACACACAATAAAGAAAGAGGACTTTGTGTCCTCTTTTTTTTTGATTTAGTTTTGATTTATAAAAAGATTACACTATCTTTATACTTTAAATAAACGATTAGTTCTAAATGCAATACACCAATTAAGTGTAAGGACTTTAAAAGTTAAAGTATTGTAATATGGAACAAAATGTAATCAAAGACATTCAACGAGAATTGTCGGAAAAAAACCCCAACACTCATTGGGTAAAGTTATCAGAAGAATTTTTAAAAAGTTTTAATTTCAAAGATTGGGTAAAAACAGGTCTTATTGAAAAACCTGCAAGGGCTAAAAAAATTTTAGGAAAAAAAATAATCTTTCAACCTTTATGTGAACATGTAGTAAGATATGCAGGTGGGTATATAGTGCAAGTTCTCCGAAATAGTAAATACAAGTATGTGTGGGACAATAACGGAGATATATATACTAAAGATAGTTTGGCTAAAATTGAGGAACACATTTGGGAAAGAGAATACAGGTTTACTGAGTATAATTGGGCAAAACACAAAAAGGAGTGGAGTGAGTTTTTAAAGAGGCATGAAATTAAAGGTAATGACAATGAGTAAAGACAAAATAAAACAAGTAAGCAGAAAGGTGTACGAGATGTTAGCGGAAAAAAATGATGCATACGGCAACTCGGCATTACAACCTATTAATATATTTAGTAAAGGTAAGGCAAGTGCATCTCTCTGTGCAAGAATAGACGATAAACTTGCAAGAATAAAAAACAGAGGATTGTCCGATGAAACTGAAGACACACTATTTGATTTATGTGGGTATTTAATTTTATTAATAATTGCAAAAGAAGATGAGAAAAATGATAACAAAAGTTGAGATGGAGTTTTATGAAACTCTAATTAGGGAGATACCTAAAATAAGTAAAGGGATAAAAGAATTAACCGAACAAGTAAAAGAATTAAAAAATGATAAAAGTAGGAACGGACTTTAGCGGAATAGGTGCTCCAGAACAAGCATTAAAACAATTAGGTATAGAACACAGGGTAAAGTTTGCATGTGATGTAGATAAGTGGGCAAAGAAAAGTTATCTTTCTAATTATAATCCTGAAATTTTTTATGACGACATTACTGCACGGGAACAAAAAAACACACCCTATGTAGATTTATATGTCGCAGGTTTTCCGTGTCAGGCATTTAGTATTGCGGGTAAACGAAAAGGATTTGAGGATACACGAGGTACATTGTTTTTTGATTTATTACAATACATTCAACATGTAAGACCCAAGTATTTTATTTTAGAAAATGTAAAGGGTTTAGTAAATCACGACAAAGGAAACACATACCGAACTATAATGGAGTGTTTAAAAGAAACAAAGTACAGGACTTATGCAAAGGTTTTAAATACGAAACATTTCGGTATACCACAAAATAGAGAGAGAATTTTTATAGTGGGGTTTAGAGATGAGCATTATTTTGAGTGGCCACAACATGTTAATTTAGAAATTAAAATCAAACATTTGTTAGAAAGTAATGTGGAGGAAAAGTATTTTTTAAAAGAACAACAAATAGAAAAATTAAAAGAATACAATAAAAGGAATGAAGAAAAAGGAAATGGTTTTCGTGCAAAGTTTCACGACACTGAAGGAATTATGAGTGCATTAAAGGTTGGTGGGGCAAGAGCAGATGATTTAATAGAGGTAAGGGGTTGTGCATTAAGAACATGGCCAAGAAAATCAAGTGCCGATGCAAATCAGGATAGACAAAAAAGGTTAGAGTTTAGAAGTGACAATGTGGTTAATACCATCACAACTCATTCTTTAGATAGTATGGTGGGAGAAATAGAGTGGATTGCAGATGTGAGAACAGATGAAGGGTTAAGAATAAGAGAAAATGGGTTATCACCCTGTTTAACTGCATCTAAAAACAGTGCGAGTGAAATAAGCAGAAGTGCTCCTCTGGTAAAAGAAAAAAAACAAAACATAAGAAGATTAACACCATTAGAGTGTTTAAGACTGCAAGGTTTTGAAGATGTGTTTTTTAAAAACTGCAAAGATAATGATATAAGTGACACTCAATTATATAAACAAGCAGGTAATAGTATGAGTGTAAATGTGTTAAAAGGAATAATTAAAAAAATTTTAGAAAATGAAAAAAGATATATTTAAAAAATATGTGCAAGAGGTTGCTCGTGTATTTGAGTTGCCTGAACTTGAATTGTTTACAAAGTCCAAAGAAAGAAACAAAGTTGATGCTCGTCATCTTTTATATTACTTATGTAAAAAAAGACCTATGAGAATTACTTATATACAGGACTTTATGGAAAGTAGAGGTTATAGAATTAACCACTCATCTATTATTCATGGAATAAATCAAGTGGAAGAAAAAATAAATGAAGACAAAGATTATTTAAGTGTAATAGAAAGAATAGAAGAAAATGTGTGATTTATTAAAAGTCTGGGAAGAGGCAGAAGAGGATATTGCAGCCGCCATATTAGATAAAAAAGGGTATGGGGCAAGGTTGTTGTGTGGAATTAAAATAATGAAATGCCACGAAACTAATACTGTGCAAATTCTTAACACGACTTTAAACGGAGATTACTATCAAGAAATTAGTATAGCAGAGTATGAAGTTTTTAAAGAAAAAGGTTGGAGATATGGAATTTATGTGTTATCTTTGACTAATTATCGTAGAAAACTAGATAAAATAGAAAAGAAAATTAAAAAAGAATTAAATGGTAAAAATAACACACGAGCAATTCTTAATGCTAAAGCAAACAGGGTTAGAATTATGGAGAATTTTACCACAATTTCAACTAAATTAAATTTTATTAAAGATGAGTAAAGTAAAAAATTATTATAAAGAATTATCAGAACTACCTATTAAAAGGTTGGTAGAAAAAAAGGGAGGGTTGGATTACCTTTCGTGGAGTAATGCATGGGATATGTTGAAAAAAGAATATCCTAAATCACAACGAGTAGTATATGAGTGTCAATCAACAGGACTTAATTATTTTACTGAAGGGAAAACGGCTTATGTGAAAGTGGGTATTATAGTAAATGATATTGAACATATAGATTATCTACCTGTTATGGATTTTAGAAACAAATCTATACCTATGGACAAAATGACATCATTTGATGTAAGTAAAACTATCCAAAGAGCAACTGCAAAAGCAATCGCAATGCACGGACTTGGTTTATCGTTGTGGACAGGAGAAGATATACCCTCTAAACCTGAAAAAGAAGATAAAATTATAGGTATAACATTAGATATTGGAGATGATAATTGGGATAAGGTTTTAAGGTATGTGGCGGACAATAAACAATTAGGCATGGAGAAAATTGCCACCATGTTGTCTAAAAAATATAAAGTCACAGATGTTGTAAAAAAAGAATTAAAAAAAATAATAAGTAAGTAATGGAAAATATATTAACAATCCTATTAATGGGAGTTACTTTTGGAATGGGTATTATTGCAGGAATGTATATCGTAACTCAAATCTCAAATTGGATAGATAAACAAATAAAGAATAAAAAATAATGAGTTGGGATATAGAGCCATATCAAATAGAAGTAAACAAAGTAATATGTAAACACTGTGGAGAGGATAGTGATTATGATTTTTGCAGTGACGGTTGCAGTAGGGCTTATTGGAAAGAGTTAGAATAAGTGGAAGGGGGGTTTTTTTATTAGAGTGAATTAACTTGGTCGTTCTCCTCACTCTAGCCCATAGTGGGCGCTTTGTGGTTCTTTGGCCCCCCTTCTTACTTTAAAAATTTTAAATATGAATAAACAAAAACATACATATCAAGAGGATTTTGAAATAGGTGTAGAATACAGTTATGATAAAGATTATAAAAAAGTATATGATATTGAAAAACTTAAAAGAAGATTTAAGCATATCATAGACAGTTTAAAAAACAAAAGAAAATGGTAGATATAAATAAAATTTCAGAACAATTAAAAGATGATGAACAGTACTATCGTGGGGTTGGAAAAAACTATTTGTCTAACTCTGATATAGGAACACTTTTAAAAAACCCAAGAGATTTTGGGGAGGACAGACCTGATAATGTAAATTTTTTAAAAGGAAGGTTGTTTCATCAATTAATACTTGAGCCGAACAAGGTTAAAAATATAAACTGTATAGATGTAAATTCTCGTAACACAAAAGCATACAAAGAATATAGTAATGGAACAATCGTTCTGTTACAAAAAGAAGTAGACGAAATAATATCATTAACTAAAACTATGTTGAGTAATATAGATTTTTTTGACATGATTAAAGAAAAAGATAATTCCTATGAAGTGCCTAAGATTAAGGAAATAAAAGGAATATGGTGGAAGGGTAAGGCAGATATAGTAAATGAACATGTGTTGGTAGATTTAAAAACAACAAGTGATATATCTAAATTTAAATGGTCGGCTAGGGAGTATAATTACGATAGTCAGGCATATATATATGAACAACTTTTTGGTAAACCTTTAATCTTTCTTGTGATAGACAAGCAAACTCACACACTAGGAATGTTTGAGCCAACACAAGAGTTTTTAGAAAGAGGAGAACAAAAAGTAGAAAAAGCAATAACTGTATATAATCAATTCTTTTGTAAAAACGCAGAAGAAGATATAAACACTTATTACATAAATGAACAATTAAACTAATTATTAACTAACTTAAAACTAATTAAAATGGCAGATGAAAAAATTTTTGCAGATGGATTTTCTTTTAAGACAAGAGAAAATCAACCCGATTTTGTAGTCGGAAGACTTTCAATTAAAGTAGAAGATGCATTAGCATTTTTAAAAGAGCGTGCTAACAATGGGTGGGTAAACCTTAACATCAATAGAGCAAGAAGTGGAAACTTTTATTGTGAACTTGATACATGGAAACCTAATCAGGATACACAAGAAAAAAATACTCCATCACAACCTCAGGAAGTGAAGGAAGATTTACCTTTCTAAAGTAGGCATGTTTAAGAAAGGGGGGTGGTATTGCATTTCTACCCCCCTTTTTTTGTGCCGATTTTGTCGTATTTTTCGTGTTTACTACAATATATATGAAAATTATTTTCTTTTTTATTTTTATTTATTTATTTTAGACAAAAAAACGACATTATTGACACTGACATTGATAATCAGTAAGTTAGATAATTAAAATTGACATTAAATCGACATCAAAATGACACCAACAATTACAATTTTTAAAAACATAAAGGAGACCTCAACTCCTTTTTATAGAGAAGTAGGGTTAGTATTAAGCCGAATTAAAGAGGGAGCATCAAAAGAACTTGTAAAGAAAATAAGATTAGAAAAAGACAAGGGGGCAAGAAACGAGATAAAGAAAAATTTACCAGCATTGTGTTTTTCGGGGACATTTACAAAAAGAAATGACACCTCTCTTAATACTCATAGTGGATTGATTTGTTTAGATTTTGACGGCTATAAAAAACAAAAAGATTTATTAAGTGCTAAAGAAAGTTTAACTAAAGACAAATATGTTTATGCAGTTTTTATAAGTCCTTCGGGTAATGGATTAAAAGTTTTGGTTAAAATACCAGAAGATGCAGATAATCATATTAATTATTTTAATTCATTAGAAAAACATTTCTCTTCTCCTTATTTTGATAAGACATGTAAAAATTTAAGTAGAGTGTGTTATGAAAGTTATGACCCTTTATTACATATAAACCCAAATTCTTCTGTATGGGATGTTATAGAAGATATTGAGTATACTGAGGTTATAGTACACCGAGACCCACCCACTATACCTATTACAGATGAAAATAAAATTGTAGAGATATTGGTAAAGTGGTGGCAAAAAAAATACCCAATGGTTGAAGGACAAAGAAATCAAAATGTATATGTTCTTGCAATGGCTTTTAATGATTACGGAATAAACAAGTCTTTAGCATCTTATGTTATGAATAGTTTTGCTACAAAAGATTTTAATCTTACTGAAATACAAAGAACTATTGATAGTGCTTATTCGCACACCCAAAATTTTGGAACTAAATACTATGAGGACGAGGAAAGAGTAAATGTTATTAAATCTAAATTAAGAAGAGGGGTTACTAAAAAAGAAATAAGAAATCAACTAGAGGAAACGAATTTAGATGATAAAACTATAGATGCAGTTTTAAATAAGGTAGAGGAAGAAAATGCCCTTAAACAGTTTTGGAGTAAAAATGATAAGGGAACAATTAAAATAGTACATATTTTATTTAAACAGTTTTTGGAAGACAGCGGGTTTTATAAGTATTGCCCCGAAGGAAGTAAGAACTATGTGTTTGTTAGGGTTACTAATAATTTAATAGACCACACTTCTGAAAAGGAAATAAAGGATTTTATATTAGGACATTTATTAGAGATTGATGATACATCAGTTTATAATTATTTTGCCGATAACACCAGATTGTTTAGAGAAGAATTTTTAACCTTATTAGCCACTATTGATATTTATTTTATAGCGGACACTAAAAACTCTGCATATTTATATTATAGAAATTGTGCAGTAAAAATAACAAAAGACGAAATAAAACCTATTGATTATTTAGATTTAGGAGGTTATGTTTGGAAAGACCATATTATTGATAGAAACTTTAATCTATGTGAACATAAGGATTGTTCTTATAAAAAATTTATCGGAAACATATCAGGTAATAATCATGAAAGAGTAAAGTCTATGGAAAGTACGGTTGGATTTTTATTACATGGACATAAAAATTTATCTTATTGTCCTGCCGTTATTTTAAATGATGAGGTTATATCTGACAACCCAGAGGGAGGGACAGGTAAAGGTATCTTTATGAATGCTTTGGCTAATATGAAAAAAGTTGTAACTATTGACGGAAAATCATTTACTTTTGAAAGGTCTTTTGCTTATCAACTTGTATCAGCTGACACTCAAATACTTGTTTTTGACGATGTAAAGAAACATTTTGATTTTGAAAGATTGTTTAGTGTAGTAACCGAAGGTTTAACATTGGAAAAGAAAAACAAAGATGCAATTAAAATACCTTTTAATAAATCTCCCAAGATTGCTATAACAACTAATTATGCAATTAAGGGAGCGGGTAATTCTTTTGAGCGTAGAAAATGGGAGTTGGAACTTCATCAACATTACAATAAATCATTCACACCTTTAGATGATTTTGGAAAATTAATGTTTGGAGATTGGAGTGATGATGAGTGGTGTGGGTTTGATAATTACATGATAAGTTGTTTACAACTCTATTTAGAAAACGGACTTCAAATAAGTAAATTTGTTAATTTGAAAATAAGAAAACTATCCGCCGAAACATCTCACGATTTTATAGAGTGGTGTGGTTTAATAAAAGGGTCGCAACCTAACCCTAAACTAGTTGTAGATGTAAAAAACTATAAACACCAATTATATTTAGAGTTTATTGAGGAATATCCTGACTATGGCCCTAAAGCCAAAATGACTATTTCGAGAACTAGATTTTACAAATGGTTAGTTTCTTATGCTCTATATAAAGAAGGTGTACAACCCGAAGAGGGGAGAGATGCACAGGGAAGGTGGCTAAGAATTAGAAGTAAAAAAGAATTAGAAGTACAAACAGATTTGGATTTTTAAAATGTTTTTAAAAGAAGACGAGTATCAAGATTGGAGTTTAGAAAAAGCAATGCAAAACTCGTATGATGTAATAATAAGACAGTATGATGCAGTTTTAATTATTGAAAAAGGAGGAGGTTGGTTTGCACATGACCCCTCAAGTGAACTAGAATTAGAAGATGTGTTGGGTGTGTTAGAGTATTATGAAGGAGAAGAAGAATTTATAAAATGTAAAGAATTAAATGAGTTTATCAAAAATCACTTTTAGAGATTATCAATCAAATATAATAGACCAAGCGGTAGGGTGTCTTATTAAAAATAATTTTGTTTACCTCGCTATGGAGGTGAGAACAGGCAAAACCCTAACAAGTTTAGGGGTGGCGGAAAAACTATTTATGAATAATGTTTTATTTATAACTAAAAAGAAAGCCATATCCTCTATTGAAAAAGATTATAAATCTTTATCTCCTGAATACAAATTGATAGTAGTTAATTATGAATCTCTGCATAAAATACCAGATTTAAAGTGGGATATGATTATATGTGATGAGGCACATAGTTTAGGGGCGTTTCCCAAACCCAATAAACGCGCAAAAGCAGTAAAAGATATTATATTCAAAACTCGTGCCAAAGTTATGTTATTATCAGGAACTCCTACACCCGAGTCGTATAGTCAATTATACCATCAAGTGTACGGTATCCCATCCAACCCTTTTAATGATTGTGTAAATTTTTATAAGTTTGCTCATCGTTATGTAAAAATAAAAGAAAAGAAAATAAACGGACTATTTATTCGGGACTATTCAGGGGGTTCAGATTTAATTTTAGACAAGATGAAACCCCATACTATTAGTTTTTCTCAAAAAGAAGCAGGATTTAAAACTAAAATTTCCGAACAAGTTTTATATGTCACCATGAGTGACTTAACCTATGAGGTTACTACTAAGTTGAAAAAAGACAGGGTGGTAGAGGGAGAGGAGGAGATTGTTTTAGCTGACACACCTGTAAAATTAATGACTAAATTACATCAACTTTATTCAGGAACAGTCAAGTTTGAAAGTGGGAACAATATGGTTTTAGATTATAGTAAGGCACAATTTATTAAAGAACACTTTAAAAATAAAAAGATTGCTATCTTTTATAAGTTTAAAGCCGAGTTAGATGCTTTAAAAATAATTTTTGGGGAAGACCTAACTACCGAGTTAAAGGAGTTTAAGGAAACAGATAAAAATATAGCATTACAAATTGTGAGTGGAAGAGAAGGTATTTCTCTAAAAGAAGCCGACCATATTGTTTATTACAACATAGACTTTAGTGCAACAAGCTATTGGCAAAGTCGTGATAGAATGACAACAAAAAGTCGTTCTCACAATAGTGTGTATTGGGTTTTTTGTAAAAACGGAATAGAAGACGATATATATAAAGCGGTAACAAAGAAGAAGGACTACACCGTTAGACACTTCAAAAAGGATTTATTATCTTTGTAAAGAATGACAGAACAACAAATTCAATCAAAAAAAATAAAAGAACTAGAAAGTGAAGGTTATTATGTTATTAAATTAACAACCACCAATAAAAACGGCATCCCAGACCTTCTAGCTATACCCCCAAATAGTAATGTGTTGTTCGTGGAGGTGAAAAATAAAAAAGGAAAGTTATCTAAATTACAAGAGTATCGTATTAAAGAGTTAAAAAGTTATGGCATTAAAACAGAAGTATATAGAGGAGGTAAAAAATAATGAGTGCAAGTTTGACGAGTGGTTTATTGATGAATTAATGGAACACCCCTACGAGGTTGGAATAAATGTTATGATGCAGTTAGAGAAAAACTTAAACAATCTACACAGCCGTAAGGTTTGGTCACAACAAATTGCGGGAGTGGTAAAACAAAAACATCCTTTCTTTTTTGAAATAGAATATATAAAGGAAGGCAAACATCACCCTATTTTATTTATTGATATAAATGAAATAGATTGTGATACTTATTTAGACTATATTAATCAAAACAAATCATTAAAATGAAATTAACAGCAGAAGCAAAAAACGCTAAAGACTTATTAGAGAGAAAATTTAATTTAAAACTAACCGAAAAATGTCGAAACACCCCCTATATAAAAGCACGATGTCTTTTTTCTAAACTTATGGAGAAAAGGGGTTTTGGTTGTTTTGCTATTAGTAAGATGTTAAATTTAAACCATGCGACGATTTTAAATTATTTTAACAACTTCGAATGGTTCTACAAAATAGATAAAGATTTTGCCGAAACTTATGAACAAATTTATGAACAAATGCAAAGTTCCTCTATTATTTATACGCAAATGAACGAGTTTGAGTTGAAAAAAGAACTGATTTTACTCCAAAAAGAAAATAAAAACCTATATTTACGCAACAGAGAACTAGAATTAAAAGTAAAAAAACTTAAAGAAAGCAAGGTAATGTACATCGAAAGTAAGATGTAAGACATGAAACAAAGGGGTTTAATAAATAAATCATGTCCATTAACAAAATATCTGTTTATGAATTAGAACGTATAGAGCATATTAACTATATCACTAATGAAATTCACACCGCCACTGACGAATTATATGAGAGCTTTATGGATAAAGAGTATGATAAGTGCAGGAAAGAAACTAAAGTTTTGATAAAGAGGTGTAAAGAGATATTAGAATCATTAGAAGATGAAATTTAATTCCGACTTTAGACCCCGCCTTAAAGGCAATAAAAAAACTGCATTTGAATATTTTACTAAAAACGAAAGACGTATCCTCGTTATAGGAGATATTCATGCCCCCTTTTGTTTAGAGGGTTATTTAGATTTTTGTAAAGATATTTATGCTAAACACAACTGTAATCAAGTAATTTTTATAGGAGATATTTTAGATAATCACTATAGCTCTTTCCATCAAACAGACCCGAATGGCATGTCGGGGGGAACAGAACTCGAATATGCTATTGAAGAGGTTGCAAAATGGAATAAGGCATTTCCTGTGGCTGATGTTCTCATCGGAAACCATGACCGGATGATAATGAGGAAGGCCTTCGACTCTGATGTTCCTAAACAATGGATTAAAAGTTACAATGAAGTTCTTGGAACTAATTGGAATTGGGTGGAAAGAATAGTATATGATAATGTTCAGTATGTTCATGGAGAAGGGGGGACAGCGAGGACCAAGGCAAAAAACGATATGATGTCCACCGTGCAGGGTCATATCCATACCCAATGTTACACCGAGTGGTTAGTGGGAAGAAACTTTCGTGTCTTTGGGATGCAGGTGGGATGTGGGATTGACGGAGGTTCGTACGCCGCCGCCTACGCCAAACATTTCAAAAAACAAGCAATCGGATGTGGGGTAGTATTAGGAGGACACACAGCTATAAATTGTTTAATGGAATTATGAGATACGAAAATAACGAAGATTTAAAAAGAGAATTAAAAGCTATAAAGAAGTTTGTGGGTTTGTTTAAGGGTAGTTATAAAAAACTAGGACCTAATGATATTGACTTTAGAATTTTCGATTCAAATAATAAAATATGTGCCTACGCGGAAGTTAAAGGAAAGAGTTGTTTGTTAAAAGATTCTTTCCCCCTGTATGTGGCTGCCAGAAAATTAGTTAAGTTGTGTGACAAAAGACTAAACCCTATTATTATGTGGGCTTGTGAAGATGGGATTATATACGCTAAAGTTCCCGAATTAGTGGGTGAAATGAGATGGGGTGGTAGAACTGAAGTGAGAGATGAAGCCGTTAATGACAAGGAGTTAATGGTTTATTTTGAAGACCCCAAGCCATTTAAATATGTTAAATTTTAGGGGATATAATACCCTTACCTACCGCGAGATAGTGTCTTAGAAGACACTTATGGGCTTATTTTTTTTTGATTTTTTTGTTTTTAGATGCATATAGGGGCAAATCCGTGCCTTTAGGGGTTTCTTGTTGCCACTTGCGTGCCATCGTTGGTTTATTGGCATACATCCATTTTTTTTGTGATTCACTTCTAAAAGGCATACTACTCAAACATTTGTTCTAATATCTCTCGTCTTCTTATATCCTCCTCTGCTTCAAATTCTTTTTGCATTTCCTCTAACTCTATTACAGCCCCAGGTTTATTGTCGTATTTTAATTCATATAAATCTGGTGCAAACTCCTCCATTTCTTTTTTTCTTAATTTTATACCACCTTCTTTTTCTGCACTCTTTAGTTGCCCACCTTGTATTTGCCATTCAGAGTAATTAAATAATCTCATTATTGCTTCTCCAGGAGGCACACTTTCTCCATATAACTTACTGTAATTAGTCCATAATTTTTTAACTTGTGGCACAGGCATTCCTGATAGCGTAGATAGTTCTAAATAAAAATTCATCCATAATTCTTTTTTCTTTTCTTCACTTTTGGCTGCCTCGGCTCTTTTTGCCATCTTGGTTAGTCTTGATGCAATGTTTAAAATACCCACTGACTTTGCACTTTCTCCTGCATAAGGTTTTCCCGTAAAGAAATCTCCCGCCATATTAACCGCTTCTCCTAAAATAAATAAGGCATTTAAGTTTCCAATTATCCCTGCTCGTAACAAGTCTTCTTTATCTTCATCTTCAACCCCCCTCAATAATCCAGGCATACCAAGTGCAACCCATTGGAAGAACACAGGCATTACCACATGATACATGCCTACGGTTCTTAAATTTTCCAATACCGTACCCTTTCCTGCCTTCGTGTCCATCGCCGCAATCTTTCTACCTAAATTTCTAAAACCTTGTATTTCTTTTCTTAAGTATTGTTTAGGTGTTGTCATAAACATATTAAGAGCTCTTACGACAGGATTTCCTGTTTGCATAATATCCTTATCCTGTAAATCACCTGACTGTTGAGTTCTTTTGGTGTCTTTCTCAAACTTTACAATAGCATAATCTATCGCTTGCTGTTCTGTTGCTTGTGGGTTTTTCTTCTTAAACTCTGCTTTGTAGTATAAATAATTAGGCATACCCCCAACCATAATGGCTGTCCTATCACCAAACTTGGTGGTAAACATTAAGAAGTTTGTAAGCCATTCTTTTTGAGCCCCTAAAGATTCACTCATAAACCAAGTGGGGACAAACTCTTGCATACTTTTTTCACTATAACTCTCTATAGCTTTCATGATACCATTATTTCTTCTGTCTTGCATGTACACAGAGTTATCTCTAATTTCTTTCCAAGTTTGTTTTACTTGAGTGATATTCTTCATACCATACTTCGCGTAGTTTATAAAACCAATGTCGTTAGCGTAGGTAATAAACGAGGTTAATTGTTTAAGCATTACCACAGGGTTAATACCTAATCTAGACAAAATAAACACATCGTTCATGTGACTGATTGCAAAGTTAGTCATATCGGTTCTAACCCCTTTATTAGCTATTTTTTTAATAGCATCTTGAATTAAGGTGTTAGTGGTTTTGCCGTGAATATCTTTAATACTATTAGAAATGGTGGTGTTACTAAAAAGTTTATTAATATCTCGTACAGGAACGGCATAGGCAGAAAAATACTCCATGTCATTAATATAGGTTAACAACACATCTGTTCCATTCATCTTTTGGATTGGATTAGTGTTTTGCACCCTCGCTAAAGTAGATGAAGCCCCTACAGAAGTTCCACTTATATCACCTCCCAACAAGTCTAAAGGTTTCATTTCGACATCTCTGTACATTTTACCTGCGTAAAACTCATTATAAGGCATGTTTGTTCTATAGATTTTTTGGTATGTTTTATTATAATGTTCATACAAGGCAGGGAATAATACATCTACCTGAAAATCTGCAAATGCTTTTGTTTCAGGTGTAAGTTTATTTGTCATTTCCTCCATTACTCTCTTATAGTCTTTACCATACATCACCTCAAAAGTCCCTTGGTTTGCAGGGTCTTTGTATTGGTTGTAGTAATAATACATTTGTTCTTGACTTAGTATAAGTTCCTGTTTTGCTTTTACTTTATTTAAGTTCTTTAAGTTTTCTTTTGTTGGGTCGGTGTCATATTTTACTTGTGCCTGATTCACTGCTTCAGGGTCGAGGTATATGCCTGTTTGTTTTTCTTGACGGTTTTCTGCCATTATTTTCTTCCATCTCTTCCCAAACACTTCTTTCATTTTATCTTGCAACAATTTTTCTATCTCTAATTTTCTCCCCTTAAATTCTCTGCTTGCTGCATCTACTCTCTCTGTAACAAGGGTTTGCATTTTTCCTTCAAACATTTTCCCAGGCAACATAGAGATTTTGTCCATCAAACCATCTAGGGCTTCATGAGAGTGAAATATGTTTCCTATACCATTTAAAATACTACCCATAAGTTTTTTAACTCTCGCTGCCACTTTTTTTGCATCATTTTTCTGACTAATTTCTCTTTTGTTTTTATTAATAGTTTCATCATAAATATCCTGTGCCTCTTGTAACTTGGTTTGATTTTCTTCCGTTGGGTTGTTTTCATATTGGACTTCTGCTAATTCAAGTTGTTCAATAGGAAGTTTTACTCCCGTAATATCATAGAACGCTTCTGCAAATTGACTACGATATTCTTTATGTTGTGCCTTAATTGACTCGTTAAGTCTTTGTTTCCCCCCAACAATCACATCTGCAAGTTGTTCTACTACTGAGCCGAGTGAAGTTAATTTATGCACATTATTATCTAACATTAATCTTGAATTGTTTAATTCAATCATAATTTGAAGTGATGCCATTTCATCTATTTCTTGTTCAGTTAAAGATTGTTTTTGTGAAAGTTCATCATACCTTGTTTGTAGAGCTGCATTATCTGCTGCAATCTCTACGGCTGTAGATTTTGCCGTTCCTTGAAACGCTTTTTTAATTTTCTTTAAAATTTCTTTAGCTCTAGTATCTACTTTATATCCTCTTTTTCTACCCCCTAGTGTTTGTTCATACTTGCCGTTCAACAAGTCAGTCACTTCTTTAGAAAGCATGTCTACATTTTTCTTTATAGCAATCTCATTTATTTCTTTAATAATATTGTCAATGTTATTGGCATTAGCTAATTCTAACTTTCTCACAAGTTTTAAAACCTCAGGTTTAGTATACATTCCTGGAGGCAAAGCTATTCTCATAAAGTTTCTTACTTCTCTTTTGATTTTATTTAAATCACTTCTACCCCTTCTCATTCCGTCTAACATCATTTTTAACCTCCTCATTTTATTCCCCACTTCTCTCGTGGTTCGTTTACCAAAGTTTTTTTGAAGTTCTACTTGCATTAACATTTGAAGTTTAGATAAACCTTTTCTTGTTTTAGTATCTTTTCCTTTTTTATAAGTAGCCGACTCACCTTTGTATTCAGGTTGTGACTCTAAAAAATCCATCGTCTTTTCGTTTATCTCTGTTTCACTCAATTTTCTTTTCACCCTACCATCTTTGTTTCTATCTATAAGTCTTTGCCTATAGGCCATAACTCTATTAAACAAAGCAATCCCACTTTTTAATCCTCCTTTTACATCACCAAAACTTTTAGGTAATAGTTTTATAGACTCTAACAACTTGGTGTCTGATTTAGATATTTTAAGAACATTTTTTATATCTCTCATTAAAACCCCCTTTCTTCTTGTAAGATAATCTACAATAGCACTTCTACTAAAATTGTTTTCTAATCCTTCTACAAAATAATCTAATATAGTTTTACCACCAGAGTTAGGAACAACCATATCTTTTTGATATCTAGTTTTTCTTTGTGTGGGCTTAACCCTTCTTCCATTTCTATTTACCACAAAAATTCCTCCTCCGTAACCATCATAAGTGGTTTTAGAACGAACAGCTTTATATCCTTCGGGTAAAAACCTTTGCACATATTCTACTGTGTTTTGTTTATTTATAAAACCACTCGGGCTCATGTTAAAGTAGGTTAAAACCTCTTGGATTGTTTTTTGTTTAGGTCTACGAGGTTGTTCTACTTTCTTTCTACCCTGTTCTCTTCTGTCTACTTCTGCTTGCGTGGCTAAGGCGGCACGATATGTATCGCCTTTGTATTCTTTTATTTTTTGTTCATAGAAATTAGATGGGTTAAATTCTGCATCAGGAGTTTGTTCGTTTTGTTGGTCAAACAAGTTAAGTTGTTGTTGTCTTGTTTTTCTTTTTCTATCTTTTACCTGTTGCCATTCTTTTTGAGCCCACTCTTCTATTTTAGAACGATAAAATACTTTATCATTTAAAGCTCCTTCATCTACTAATACTACTTCACCATCTGTTCTCACCCCCCAATTTCTAGTAGCAAGAAAATCACCCCATAAAAGATTATAATTTAAAAAGTCTATTAACCCTTTATCTTGCATTATTTCTTGCACTATAGGAGCAACATTACCAAACCTGTCTACCCCATTCTCTTGATATGCCGACTTTAATCCTTTTAAATACTTATTTACAACTTTATCATTTCGTGAAACTTTTTCTACCACTATATAATCTAATCCCTTTTCGAAGAGTTCAGCTATTCTTCCATCCAATATATTAAAATCTCCAAACCCTACACTTGCATTTTGTTCTAGTCCTCGTGGGCTTGTAGCCACTTTAATAACTTTATTGGGGTCAGTAGGGTGTTGATATACTATTCTTACTGAACCCCCCTTAGAAATCACCTCTAGTTCGTCTAGGTTAAACTTTTCGGCAGCCACTTCTTCTTTTTGTTGTCGAGTGTTTCTTTTTATATATTCTTCAAAGGTTAAATCCTTTGGAGCTTTTTGCTGTTTTGGTTGTCTTTTTTCTTGTGTTTTTTTATCTTCAGTTTCTCTCACCCTTCCTCCCCCTAAACCTTCTACATCGGCATCACTAATAACTTCTCCTGAACTTATTTTCTTTGCCATGGTATTTAATAAATCTATAACAGCTTCTTCATTTTTAGTTAATTGATTAATAAAATCCATTTTAAAACCTAGTTTTTGTCCTAGATTTTTTATCCAAGACATAACTGCAGATTTTTGAGGTTTACTTAATGTTTTAAATTCACTTGCAAGTATACCCATTAACTCTGCTAATTGTTCTTCATTAACTAAATCAGATTCATATTTTGAAGCATGGGCTTCAATTTTGTCTAATAAACTTTTTTGCCCCGTAGTAATAGTCTTTCGTACTGCATTCATCATTGCTTTGGTGAGGGCAGATGCCTCTGCGTCCGTTTGAGTTTTGGTCACAACCACTGCATGAAAAATTTCATGGGGAACGGTAGTTAAATTAGCTTTAGACAAATTGATATGAATAACACCTGTTTCAGGATTATATTCACCTCTAGACATAGCATCACTTACGTTTTGACCATACGCATCTTGAGTAGTGTGAACTACCATTTTGATATTGGGGGCAATAGTAGAAATAGCACTTAAACCTTTTTCTGCCAAATTAACTACACTTTTCTGAACATTGTTTAAGGTTTGCTTAAAGGTGTTTAAATCAGTAGACTGAGGACTTCCTTCTACGGGAGCACCTTGGTTAATAACAATTTTTTCATTTACATTAACTTGATTATCTGAAACCTCTTCACCAAAAAACGCGTCTACATCTTTTTGTTCTTGGGTTAAAGGTTCTTGTTGTGTTTCTGTTTCGGTTTGTGTTTCTTGTTGTGTGGCAGGGTCTAGGGTAGTGTCAACCTGCTGTTCCGTGGGAGCGGTATCTGTTTTTGTTTCAGTGGTAGTATCTGTTTGTAAAATATTTTCCATTCTACTATTTATACTTTCTATTTCTGCTAATTCTTTTTTTACTAATGTTTTATCTTTATTAGCTATCTGTTCTTGTAGGTCTTGTTTTCTTAAGAGTAACCCTAATAACTGTTTCTTTTGTTCTGAAGTAACATCTTGGGGGAGTTGGGAATATACTCCTGATACCTTATTAAAATCATTAAGTATTTTATCTCCTTCTTTTTTAGTAAGCTCACCCTTTAAAATTTTTTGTTTAATATCTTGGACAAAAAAAGTAAAATAATCTGATTGACTTTTTTCTGACTTATTTATTTCTTCAAAAATTTTCCATTGTGATTCATCTAGTTTAGAAAAATCATAAGTAGTTAAGGCATTACCTATTCCCCCAGGAACACCTAAAATTAAACCTCCTACCATTTCTTGACCTCCCGCATATAACATTTGTCCAACTACCTCTCCAAATGTTTCAGGGGTATCAAACATGTCTTTTTCTTTAACAGAATTATAAATTTCTTTAATAGCTATATCTGCACCTTCTTGTAAAAACCCTGTTTCAAATTCCGCCATACCCGCTGCCCCTACCGTTATAACACCTCTCGCCACCATGCTGTCTATTTCTTTAGTAACAAGTTCCTGAAAGGTTTTAGGCGTTGCCCCTTTAGGAGATTTATTCATTACTCTTAAAACAATTTTGTTTACCAAACCACTTTGCTTCATTACGTTTCTTAATCCAATAGCTTCTAGTCCCCCCACCACTATACCTAAAGGTACAGTTACGGCATACTTTTCATTCTCACTGATATTAGCGAAGTCAGGGTCATTTTGCATCTCTTCCATAACATGGTCCGACACTTGCGAATACATTTGGGCAGTTCTTTGAGCCCACCCCGCAGCATTATTACCTCCCAACATGGCGGGAACAGATTCCATTAATCCTAATAATGCACCACCCCAAAAACCTTCTTTCTTTAAATCTGTCCATTCTCCTGTGGTTTCTGAATCTCCTACAGCCCACCTTAACCCTTTTCGTGTGGCATCTACCATACCCATACTCATATCTTGGTTTTGGGCGGTTACTGCTAAAGAAAAAGGATTACGTTCATCTTTTACTTGCGACACATACATTGTTCTTTCTCCGTCAGGATACTTTACTTTCATAGGTTTACCGTCAGCATCTAGCACGGGAATCCTTTCTACATTATCATATTTAAGACTTTTTTTCTGTAGGTCTCTGATTTGACTTGTGTAGTTTTGAATATCGTTGGTGGTTAATAAATCTCTAATTTCTTTATTGATTTTTTCTGTTCGTTTATCATCAAGTTGGTTTTGTCCATGAAGCATAGTGTGACGCTCGGTAGCTTCACCAATTAAATAACTTCTTCCATCATCTCTAATCATTTTCCCATTTTTATCATATTTGGGTTTAAATTTTTCTTCAGGATTGTTGGCATAAATTTCATTTAATTGTTCTTGAGTAATTTTACCATCTCTAAGTGCAAGCGATATCATCTCATCCGTAACATCTTTACCCCCACCAATAGCAATACCAATGTCTGCCATTATATTCATTGTGTTGGCAGAAATACGAGCTGAACCATCTAAAAAAGCATTATATAAACCACCTAACCAACTACCCTTTTCAGCTTCCATTTCCGTCCATTCTCCCACAAGTTTATCTAACTCTCCTCCCCTTTTTCTAAAGTTTTTTTCTTGTTGCACTAATTTCAAGCGTCTATTTTCAATAGCTTTAGATTCTTCCTGATATAAATCCCACTCCTCTCTGTTTTCATTAATTTTAGATTGATTCCATGTTAACATTTGTTGTCGTTTGCGTTCAAAGTCATTTCTATCTTTAACAAATGATTGAACCTCATCTTTAAAGGCGTTTGACTCTTCATTAAATAACGAGGTTCTTAATTTAATATCTTGTTCGTTTCTAAACTTCTGCTCATTTAACTTATATCCTCGTTCAGTATTAGTAAGAAACTCTGACTCTTCTCTATTATCTCTTAAAAACTGACGTAATTTTTCAGACTCTTTAGTTTTTTTCTTACCCCTTCCAATTAACGATACCCCTAATATGCTTAAGTCGGGGTCTAAGTCTATTGTTATTTCCTTACCATTTTTAGCTTTAACCTTCATGGCATCGCCAATACTTATTTCCTCAAAATCAAAACCGTAATCTTTAAAATGATAATTCATTTCTGCAACCACATTTTCTTCTCGTGTTCCAATAAGGTCTTGATTAATTACATCTAGAGATGTTTCGAAAAAATCTTTTTCTTCCCCGTCTTGATTATTAGCATCATCTACCGCAGGAGAAACCGTTTCTGTTTCTGTTACTGTTTCATTTAATTGGGGATTAAATCCATAATCTCCCCACTCGGGTTGCCCACTCTCTTCATTTAACTGAGGAACAACACCCTTTTGAAAAGCGAGTCGGTAATCTTCTTCATTAGACTCTACATCAGGAGGGTTGCCCGTTCTTTTAGTGTAAGAATCTTTCCATGTTAAAACTTCAGGGTTGGTGTTCCACCACTCTTGAAAATCAATTTCTTTTTGAGGGTCTAGGGTTGTTTTTTTGACGGAGGAATCCGAAGAACCATCTTTTGAATCTAATGCCGACTGCATCCCCTCTGAAGTAGAAAGAGAAAGTTTTGTATCGTCTTTTTTTTTTACGGTTTCTATAAAATCATCTAAAGGGCGTCTACTAGCAAAACTTTTATCTATACCACTTATCCACTCATGCATTTCAGCTGCATAGGCGGGGTCTTGCATTTTATCAGAAAACTCTTCAAATGAATACCTTGCTTGATAACTATCATCTTTGGATGATATCCATTCATATAATTGACTTAAATAATCCATATCTACGGTGCTGCATTAGTATTGTTTCTACCCCCTTCAGAGTTGTTCCACTTGTCAATATTTTCTCTTGCAATTTTTTCTATTAAATTTTGTATTTTGGTTTTATCAAAACTAGTTCTGCCACCTTTTATTTTATATAATTTTCCATCTACTGTAACTTCTAGTTCATTTTTACTAGGCCAAGTGTTGTCAATAAATTTAGTTTTTATACTTGGGTTTATATCTTTTAACATATTGCTTAATGAGTTTTTAACCGCATCTTGAATTTGCCCCTCATTACTATAATCTACCGCATTAAGTTGTTGAGCTAGTGTAATAGTTTCTCCATCTTGCATAACATATACTTGATTTATATCTGCATTTTTATTGTTAACTGCAACAAATGGGGCTTGATAACTTCCACTCTCCTCACCTTTCCAAGCGGGGTTAGGTATCATTTGTCCAGGGTTGTTGGTGTCTTCTATCATTCTTGGCACAAAACCTCCTCCTTCAGACTCATTCCAAACTGTTAAACCTTCTTGGTAAGAGATATTAGCATCATTAGGTACAACAAATTGCCATAACTCTTGTCCTATATTTTCTTCTGTTACACCTTCTGCGTTTTGGTCAAATACCTCTTGTTTTTCATTTCCTCTACCATCACCTAAGGTTACAGTAATTACACCATTCTCTCTTGTGAAATTAACAGGACGCCATACTCCTTTTTCTACATTCTCAAATGTTTTAACCACATCGGTGGATGTAGACTCAAATGCTGCTTTATTTCCTGACATTAAATTACTAACATTAGTCATGTGACCTAAAGTTGCTCTATCATCTTTCTTTTTATTAAGTTGAGCATTTGTTGGAGGACGTTGTTGTTGTGGTGCAAACTGTGACATTGGTTCTTGAGTTTTTTCTAATTGAGATTCGAACTTATTCGCCACTACCTCATAAGCAATTTCCATTTGCCTTTGACCATTTTCGGTACTAAAATCAGGAACTAACATACCACTGTTGGGTTGGTTGGGGTCTGGTACTAATAAAATAAGGTTAGCATCATTAGCCGCCGCCTCAGGGTCTCTAGTAAAACCCCATGATGTACCACTAGGATTTTCTTCTGTTATACTATCAGGATTAACTCCTGCCGTATCAGTTAAAATACTTCCTACTGCTGTAGGATTTACAAGTTGTGCGTTTACCACATCTCTCTTTATATTGTCCCACTCATTCATTCTTTCTATACTATCCTCTGTTTTGATGTTTTTCCTTTTATCCCAAATCACCTCTTTATATACGTCTGCAAAATTCTCTACCTCACCTGCTAAATTTTTCCCCAAATCTACTCTTTCAATAGTTTGGTTGAGTCTATTTTTTAATCCCTGAACAGTAGAAAAATCATTAGGGTTTTGACTTAAACCTGCGACATAAGGATTGTCAGTTGGGTGATATGGTTTAGAGGGGTCTTTTACTTGTTTTTTTCCTAAAGACACACTAAAGTTGGTAGGGTTTATATATAAACCATGAGAGTTGAAATTACCAAAAGACTCTAACTCCATCATCTGCCAATTTTGTTGTTCGGCTGCCGTGCCGTCTTGCATTTGATTCATTCTTTCTTCGTAATCTTCATTCCAACTTTTCATTATACCAAACACTTCTTCTGTTCCATCTAATATATTTTGTCGTTGTAGTGTGTAATCTCTTAAAGATAATTGTCCTGACTTAAGTAATCTGTCTTGCATAAGTAATGCTTTCTGTGCATCTACAGAATACCCCATTACCCAATCATTATATCCTGCATGTTCACCTTGGGGTGCATTGGCTAATGTTTCTCCTGCCTGTCTAGTTTGTTCATCAATGGCAGCGATTTTCTCTTCTCTAACTCGTCTTTCTTCACGCAACATGTCGGACATGTTCTTTCCGACTTCTGCCCAATTTATGTAACTCTCAGCACTCCTCTCGGCGTATTTATAATAAGTCATACTTTTTATTATTAATTATTAATCTCCCCAACCCTCGACATTATCGGTTATTTGATTATTATTTCCACTACCTGGACCCGTTACATTAACAGGGGTAGGAGTGGCATCTGCACCACCCTTACCAAATAATGGAGCTGCCTCTAGCCCTTGACTTGCAAGACTTGTTAAACCTTCAAAACCTTGTTGTATTGCGGCTGCCCTTGCTTTTTGTGCATCGGCTGCTGCTTGTTGAGCCCCTGCGGCTTCTTCTAAATCTATTTGGACTCCAACATCTCTTAATCTACTATCTTCTTTTGCAGACATTTTTTCTAAATCGGACAACTCTTTACTCATTCGTTTTGTAACATCTTGTTGAGCTTTTTGTTGAGATGCAAGAATTTTACCTGCACTTGCAGCTGCCCCTCTCTCTTCTCCTTCTACTGCTGCCTGTTGCAGTTGTGCTCCTTGAGATAGTAATGCCTCTCGTTCTAACTCATACGGTGTTAAGTCAACAGAAAGTGCATCATAAAAATTAACATCAAGTTTACCTCTTGCTTGGTCCATTGCTCTTTTGGCCTCCGACTCAGCTTTTTGTTGAAGTTTTTTTTGTTTGTTTGCCTGAATAAAAGAACCTGCCGTAGAAGCTGCCGTTGCCGCCACACTTGCCACTGTCAATGCTGTACTTGTTGCTATAGCCATATTATAAAACTTTTATCATCTCTTTATTATACACATCTCCCTTTTCATATCCTACCTTTTCATAACACTTAATTAGTCTATCATGCTTTATCAAAGCATAACTATATTTATTCCCTAAATTTTTACATACATTTGTTAAAGTTTCTATTAACAAATTTATAGCATCTTTTCGTTCAGGGGTTTTTCTATAATTACGATTAGAAATAATCCAATCTACCCAAGCTACTTTAGAGTTTGTATTATAAACAAATCCTGCACATACAGGAATATCTTTATCGTATACCATAATTCCCCCCTTACCATTATCAGGTAAAAAATCCTTAACAGGAGGTGTCCACCCCCAATCTTTCCACCAATCTATTAACACCTCTTCGTAGTCTGTACTTTTTAATGGTTTTATATTAAATGTCATTTCCCTACAAAGATAGTAATTTTATGGATAACTTTTCATTACATCGCTTTGAACTGCAAACAATTCACTTGGGGAACTAGAGAAATCTAGTATTGTAAACTCTAAATAATGACCTACTAATCCTGTGGAATTAGCTTGATTGTTTTTAGCGTAATACAAGTCCCCCGACATTGCTTGACTAGTTGCAGGGACGGCTGTTGCACCTAAAACGGTATTATCTACTACAATAGCATCACAGAAGTTGTAAAACTCAGGTTGATTTTGACTAAATACCGCCGAACCACCTTCTATATCTACAGGATTTACCTTGTTATGTAGGGCTGTTACTGTTCCTATAAAATACTCTACTCCACCTATACTACTTTTTACAAATATAGAATCTCCCACTGAAACATTTCCATACACAGGGGGTGCTTGAACATAAGAAACATAACCCTCAGCTTGATTACCTCTACCAGATAGAGTTGGGCGTGCAAGGGCAATAATTACACCTGTAGGTATAGTCGTGTCCCAATTATTAGGAAGACCCGCTCCCGGTAAAAACAGCACGTTAATAATTCCTTGAGTTGTTCTAATGTCTTGGTCCATACTTGAGGCACTAGCATTGTTGTAACGAAGATAAGCATACCAAACTCCCTCTTTTAATTCAAACCAATCTGGGTTAATAGAAGCACTAACAGTCGTTTGTGACGGAGTGCCTGTACCACCCCCCATAGTATCTGTAGCTGCAGATAGCACAAACCAAGCTTGGTTACTTTGAAAAGCTATCGTTTTAAATATTTTGTTTTCTAAAACCTCATCGTTAACTACACTAGTAACTATACTCCAATCTTGAGTACCATAATAATTATTTCGCGTATTGTTAGTGTTATGACGATATAAATCTCCACCTTTCCAAGTGTATAAATAATTATTCATGCCTTTTATCCAATCAGGATAATAAGTGTAGTAAGAAGGCCAACCTGTTGCCGACTCACTGTGGGTTAATGTATAATTTGCGTCAAATGCCATATTTTTTTTATTTTAACAGTTTCCTGCACTGACAACAACATTGTCAATTATTTCTATATATTTATCTATACCACCTTCAGGATATTTATAAAAACCATCGAAGGTAACATTCCCTTGCCCATACGGTCCGTTAGGACCTTGAAACATTAAATCATTAATTCCAGGAGAACCGTAAGTCCCCTCATTCCAATTTACCATACAATTTGTTCCTCCTCCAAATGTTCCTATGGGTGCGTTATAAAGAGTTCCTGTATTTGATGTGTCGTTACAAGCGTCTGTAAAGTTTGTAGCTGCATATCCTGTAAAGCTTATTCCTGTCAATAAAGTTGGACAGGTTATCTTTGCATCCCAACCCGTATTATCACAACACCCAAAAACATCTACTACCACTTCATCAGCTGAGGCAGTTAGTATAGGAACAACTACACCACACATAGTAGGACAAAGAGGAGTTAGTTTATTCATCGAAGCCCCCACAAACCATGAAGTGGTTTCTGTGCTTAATTGAAAACTATTAGTGGCATTATCATAAACCCTAACCTCACCCATGCCTCCAGGACCATATTGGCCACCACAATCAGGTGCAGGACAAGTAGAATTTGCCGCAGGAGGTGCAGCCTGTAATCCTACAGGAAGCAAACCAGGAGCTCCATCACACCCCGACTGACCTGTTGTACCCACAAACATAATTTCTCCTGAACCTATTACGGGAGTATTATAATCCCATAACTTTCCATACCTTGCACTTGAATAATAATTATAAACCGTACTTTGATAAGTCACTCTAATACCATCAGGTAAATTAGCGGGGTTAAAATAAACCATCATTGCCCCCACATCTCCTCCTGTGGAAAACTGCATTCTATAGTTTCCAGGTGCATTGTCTTCATCTACATTAATATCTGAACCACAAGGTATATAACACGAGGGACATGGAGTCACACTTCCCAAGACACACGAAGCATCTAAATATCTTACATTTGTTCCGTCAGAATAATATCCTTCAGGAGCACATGTTGTTAATTGAGGGTTTGTCCAAACACCTGTGGCTTGAAAAAAATTGTTTCCGTCTATATAATAACTTCCAAAAGTTGGCATAATTTAAATTTTTAAGGTTAAGTACAATTACATTGTATTACTAGTTGTTCTACAACAGTGCTCGGGTCTTGAATTACAGGAATATTGCCTGATTGCACACAAATTTCTATATTAAGCCCTTCATATAATATTTCTAACTCAGACGTTCCTGAACAACTAGTGTAAGTAACATTCGTTGTAGGTCCTGCAATCCAATTTATTCTATATTTCGTACATTGTCCTGCCACACAATTACAATTACAACACACTTCAAATAATACCGTATCATGACACAAAGATATTTCCTGTGAACTTCGGTAATCATATATCAAATATAAATACTGTAAATTGTTAGTAGGCATTGTAAATGTTCCCGAGTATTGTCCAGGAGCTAAAGTGGAGTCAATGGTTAATGGTTGACTTACATCTGCCTCTACAATCGCCATTAAGGCGTTTATATCTGTTGTATTATTATCATATAACGTAGCACTTCTCAACCAATAGTATTTATCTGCAGATGGGTCAAAAACAAAATCATCTGAACCAATTACTCTTGTATATAACCCCACTGTTGAACCGTTTAATGGTATACCACCGAAACCTTGAGGCCCTGTAGTTACATCATATTGAGAAACAACAGGAGATGGTCCAGGACCAAATGTGACAGGAGGTGTAGAACTTGCAGGTAACCACACTGATGTAAACGCTCCACTGTTCCATCGTGTTTGATTATGAATAGTTGAACCCATTTCTCCAGGGTTAGTTAAACATACTTGAATAACAGTTATTTCTGTAGGAACAGGACAAGCTACATACCACTCCATTACTCCCCCTAATCCACCAACTTCCGAACCACTTATAACGATGGTTAATAAAGAAGGATTAACTAATGTTTTGTCAAAACTAAAGGTATATTGACTACCCGCTATAGCATTAAGTTCTGACCCCGTAGCGACGAGTGTATTGTTCCAATAGGCATTATAACCAAAGTTCATTATAGGAGAAATAACAGTAAAATTAACTGTTACCTCACCAATCGTTGTTCCTAACTCAAAATTTAAAGTTACAGGAGAAACTAAACTTAAATCAATTCCCCTTAACGTGTCACATTCAAAACACTCTCCTTCTATTGGTATTCCTCTATTGTTAGAAGATAAAACAAATTCATTCATATAAGGGTCAAAACCTCCTAGTTTTTGAGTGTTTGCGTGTCCGTCATCTATAAACAAATCTCTAAACCATGAACGCATATTGTGGTCTGATATAATAGTAAGTTTTTCATTTTGCCCTCCTCCTTTTAACTGAATTACCGCTCCTCTCTTAGCATCCGTAAAGTATTTATCATATCCATAAACACAAAAACTTTCAGGATTTTGACTAATACCATATTCTTCTTCTCTAGCAATTTGTGTTCCTAAAACTTCAGGAACAGATGTTACTGCACCTCCCGCTGCCGCATCAGACAATAGATTTTTACCTGCCAAAACATAAGATATTTTATCTTCTTGAAGCACTAAAACATCTGTCTTTCTACCCGACAATATAAATATAGGTCCAAAAGAATCTTCTAGGGGTTTAAAGTTTAACAATCCTAAATTAAACTCGTTTAGTTTATTAACATTACTTTCATCGTTTATAACACCACTATATGTAATGTCGGCAAATCTGTCAGCTTCACCATAATCTTGTGAGGAAGTGGAGGTAACTCTATTCCCTAGATTAAAAGTTCTCGCTGTTATAGAATCTCTTATTTTATAACTTTCCGCCCCATTACCAAATGAATAACAATTAAAGAAATCTAAATCAATTATTCCCGTAACTCCTGTGGTAATGTCTTGACTTACGTTATTGGGGAATCGGGCTAAATTTCCTAAATGTGAACCATCACTTCTGTCAATACCGTAAGATGTTCCATTTTCATACCAAACATCAGGTAAAGCATCTGTGGGTTGTGTTTCAAAAGTTAATGCATCTCCCGCTAAATATATTTCAAAAGTAACTTTCACAGTCGACCTCTTGTTTTTCGACAACCCCGCACCACTACATTTTTTTGTTCCTGTTATACCAAAGTATAAAGGGTCAGTGGGACTAGCTTTATAAAACCTCATATAATTGGTGCAACCTTCACAAGGTATTGAAGCACTCGTAAAAGGAAGTCCCGTTCCTGCATCTAAAAACAAATTAGATATAGGACAATTTTCGGCAGGACACCCTAAGTCTACAGTAGTAAAATTATCTTGTCCATTTACCTGAGATGCGATATTATCTCCCATCCACCAATCATATACACTATTATAATTATCGTTTACAACAAATGTTTTATCTAAAGTTGCTTCTCTTTTTTCACATGAACATCCACTACCACCTGAACCTCCTGTTCTTTTCCATATAAATCTTATTCTTATGGAACTACCTAAAGGTATAGGAATATCTACCCAAGTTCCACCATCATCATAAGAAAATCCTTCAGCTACCGTACTTCCCCACATCCATCCATCAGGATATTGAGATATATAAGCACAATCAGTGGGGCTACCTGAAGACCCTCCTTGAGTATCACTTTCTTGCCCTGGTAGTAAGATATTGTTTTGAGGTGTTTGAATATTAAAATCTTTTGCCTTTATCTTCATATATACTCCTGCGGGAACAGGTATTTGGGTTACCCCATCGTCTTCATAGATAGTAATAAAGTTGTTTTCTTGTGCCTTTTTTTCTAAAACAGTAACCTCAATACACTGATTAATAGGTCCGTCTGCATCTGTTTTTACCGTTAATCTATCTCCCTCCTGTACTTTTCTAGCATTTTCTCCATCTAATAATATATAATCAGAATCAGTTGCAGGGTCAGAATAAACCACTAAACTATAGATAGTATCATAATTTTCTTTATCAGGTTTTACTACAAATTTATATCGATGAGCCCAAATAGGTGCAACCTGAGTGTCAGGTATTTCAACTCTAATGTTATTTTTTAAATCTGAGGCAGCACACGGAACATGAATAGTGTTAGTATCACTTACAAGAGCTGTAGTACTTCTATTAAATTCATCCATATAAACAATTCCCACTTCATATCCTCTATCACTATGTAAACTTGGAGGAATACCCCCTTCGGCATAATCAACAGCCGAACTAGTAATAGAAAAGTATTCCCACACATTAGCGGATGTATTTGGATTATTTACATCTCCCACATATAAAACTGCAGGAAACAAAAAGGTTAACTGATTAACATTGGCGGGATAAGCATTCATAAATATACCTTGAGAAAACGGAGGTACAGTAGGAACAGAGTTTATTGCACCTGCATACTTTGTTACACTATTATCAGGCACACAGTTGGGTGTGGTACATGTAGCATTTAAAGCCGCCGAAGCTGCACAGTAGAACTCATCTGTAAAAGTTGTAAAACTACAAGAAGTGGGGTCAGTAGCACTATAAACGGGGGCTAAATTTTCTACTTTTTCCACAAAATCGGGAAAGATTCCTAGTTCATAAGCATTCGCAAAATCTTGAGGTAAAACATAAAGAAAAGTAACAGTAAAAGGTATTTGAGGTAGAGCGGTAACTGTATTACTCGTAAAAGAATCATGTTGGAAAGTTAGATTAAACTCTAAAACAGAACCCGCCGTCATTGGTCCTGGTAAATCTGAAAAGTCTACTGCAAGACCAATATTTGAAACAATATTAGCCGGTTCTCCAGGAAGATTATAAGTAGTAAGACTCGTGCTTGTGGTTAAACTATAAAACCCTAAGTTCTGTGACCTTAATATAGCTTGATAATCCAACCTTAGGGCTTGTCCTGTGTTATCAATCAAATCATATCCTTCCACATAATTACCATACATTAATCTATTTCCCATTAAAGTTTGAGCTTTTGCAAATCTAGGGACGTTATCATATAATCTTAAAATTTCTGCTTCAGGTAGTACGGTGAAAATTTTACTATTGTTAAAAGCAAATGTGACATCTTGATTATCACCATAACCCATTTCTGCTTTGTTTATTTTTTCAATAACTTTAATCGTGCTGTTATCGGCATCTTTAAACAATAAATCAATAGCTACTACCAATGGTCCTCCTGTGTTAAAAGTTATGTCTGCCTGATTGTGTATGTTTACCATCCCCTCGTTTAAAAAACTATTAGGACTAAATAAAAATAAATTAGGAAGAAAAGCGGGAGAACTGAACTGTGAGGTTGCTGAATACTCCCCGTCTTCATATTTATACCTATATGCAAAACACAAGAATCTGTCCTCCATATAATTTTGGTCACCTCCCGTATCATCTGTAATTACAATAGGAGATTGTGCAGGTGGTTTTTTAATAACCATAATAGATTCTGCAGTAAATTGGTCTACATATCCAGCATTAGGGGGAGAATACCCTTTATCTACATTTATTCTTCTAGGAGGGTTGTAATCATCTGTCCAAAACAACATTTGTCTTGGCCCACAATCTATTGAACCTCCTCCTAAACTCACCATATCTACACCTGTTATTGTATATTGAGGGTTGAAATTAAGTGTAGAACGAGCTCCTGTGCCATCATCAACACTAACAAGGTGATACGCTACTGTTCCTGAAGGTGTGTGATAAGAAACAACTAAATCTAAAACACCTGTAGTACTAAAAGAAAAACTTGGGTCATGAACAAACCAATACATAGTTTCTCTACCTCCATCTTCATAAGCCCCAATACACACTGCGTCATTACTTAAATAATTAGGGATAGTGGCTGTTCTTATTTCATAAGAATTTCCTAATGTTCCTGTTCCAAATATTGATGAACTTAAGGGTGCTTCTGTGTCAGTTACAGTCCCGTCTACAGTAGCAGATTGTCCTGTAGTCGTGTTAGTTGCAATTTGACCTAAACCACTTTGCACTGTGTCGGCAATAAAAGTTGCAGTATTATCATAGACAATATCTCCTGCCACACTTTCTCCTGTAGTTACTCCTGAAGCTAAAAGTGTACCTTCGGTTGAACCATAAGACAATGAGGTAAGTTTAGAATTTCCTTTAGAGTTTTCTAATGAACCTATTTCAGACAACTCAGTTGAACCCAATCTAACATTTATAGCAGAAATATATTCCCCATTAGGAATAAGGCGTTGGTCTACCACCCTATTCATAATTCCTTTTGTAAAATTTCGTGTTAGTTTAGGCATTTTATTTTATCCATTTATCTCGCCCTCTTAAATTCATAAGAAGTCTTCCTGGATGTATATTGCTAATTCTAATTTTAGCATTTCGTAGTAAAGCTGTCTTATCTTTTCGGGCTCTATTTATCATATATTCTTGCACTCCAAATTTATTGTTTAAAAGCGCGTATTTTATATAAGCATATATATAATCTTCAAATAATTTATTTACACTTATTTCATCGTTATTACCTCCCTCCATTCCGTCTGAAACATATTCTAATACACATAATTCATTAGCCATAGTAGAATCAAAGTTAATTACCCCTCCTTTTTTATCAATTCTAAAAGTAGGATTTATATTAGCCGTTTCTGTGTTTAATCCATATCTTGCCCCTATCGAGTAATCAAAATACCATCCCCCATTGTAATTATAACCTTCCGCTCCATTAAAAGGATTATTTTTATTTAGGTATATACTTTTTTTTGTTCCTTTAATTCTTTCAATGTCTAGTTGGGAAAACTGAGGACTTAAAGCATTTCCATCTTGGTCAAACAATATGTTCTCATTATTATCTTGTAGATATGTTAATGCCGAATTTACCTGAATATTTTCAGTTAAAGGTCGTAAACATCCATCTTTATACATAGATATTCTTACCCAATTTACATAATCTGAGGGCAATATAAACCTACAATCACTTGGAACAGGAAGTTCTAATACTTTAATTTCCTTAAAAGCATCGTAGTTTAATTCCTGTATTCCTCTTTTGGCATGGAATAATATCTTGTACCTTGAAGTGTTGTTTATCATAGATTGATTACCACTATACATTAAAGAAAAATTATTTACTATTTCTTTTAATGTAACATACTGATATGAACCCCAATTTGCATCTTCAGGGATGTTATTATTATTAGTGTAATATGTAAATTGCGATATATATGCCATTATTTTTCACTTTGTTCTGTTTGATTTTCTTGGGTTTGCCCAAACTTATATACTTCTAATTCTCTTATAGACACTCCTGCGTATTGTAAAATACGAGTTACTAAATCTTGATAGTCAGATTCAGGTAGTTCAAAATCTTGATAGTCGGTAGCTGTTTCATCAAAAACAGGTTCACCATTAGTAAGAGTGTTCCATGTCCATTGTGGTGCTAAAGGATATCTTACATATCTACACATAGGTCCTGCGCTTGTTTGAAAAACTTCTTGAGGATAACAACTAACGTAAGAACCATCATTGTTTTGAAAATTTACACCAACACCGTTTGTATTTTGAATTACCTTTCCTGTTTCCTGTCCAATAGTATAAATAGGAAAAGAACATGTAGGACTAGTTAAATTAGACCTTAACATTCTTGTTAATTTACTTGGTGTAACTTTATCTAATTCGGCAGACGAATTTGCCTTTACTACACGATAATGAAAAGTACCATTAAACTCATCCCAATTAACACCAAGTTGTGTTGCACTATTTACAGATGTTATGTTGTATAAACCTATATTATTTAATTCATCTGTTCTATAAACATAATCTCCCACCTGAACACCTGCACTAATAAAATCTGCGGTAGCATCGTTTAAAGTGTACTCATCTCCATCTTCACATGTACCTGAAGCTAAAGTAGTACAATAGTGGTATAACTCTAAAAGAAGATAATAATTATTAGGTAACCTCCACCTATTGGTAAGGGGTTGCACTTGTGGGTTTGCAAAATTTGTTACAGGAAGTAAGGGAACTGTTTCAGTAAACATGTCTAAAACCTCCTCTAACCCCTCTTTTAAATTGGCATAACCCGTTCCTGATTGCCGAGCGTTTTCTTTGTTTATTTGATAATTATATTGATAAAAATAATCTTCAAAAACATCTAACTGAGCTTGATATGCAAATAGGTTAAAATCTGCAGGTGGTATATACCCATAGTTATTCTTATTAAGAAATGCTAATACCGATTGTCTTGCTTCGTTTATCATACCTACAAAGATAATAAAAAAAAAGAGGGCATTTGAAATTTGCCCCCTTTCCTTGTCGAGTAACGATATTTTTTAACTCCAAGTAAATGTACCTGCCCACTGAACACCTTGTGTCCCTGAGGACTCTACAATAGGAACTTGTACTGCTATGTTGTCCCACTTTGAGGCATACGCTTCTTCGGCAGCTTGCTTAATTGTAGCATACCAATTATCATCCGTAACTGTATCACCGGGGTCAATAGCCAACTTCTCATTAGTAGATGATAGTTTTTTATAATGAAAAGTAACTTCACCATTAGAAGCATTTCCTCTCATCATTGTTAAATTATCTACTCTTGTTAAGTTGTATCCATGTTGTCCTGCATCCGAAAGTATGAAAAAATCATCTCCCGCTATAACACCACCTATCCAATCAATACTAACAGAAGTATCACTATTAATTGCTGTAATTAAATAATTTCTATTAGTAGTAGTGTTGCATACCATATCTCCTACAGAAACATTACTTTTAAATGATGCAGTAGATAAATCACATTTGTAAATATCTGCCGCAGCCACAATAGAGTATGCCGTACCTGATGCCGATAAACCACCTGTTCCTGTTGCAGGTAAACCTGGACCTGTAACACTTAATACTGTATCACTATCTACCGCAGTTACTTTTGCAGACATTCTATTAAGATATGCCCCTGCTGTAGTTGTAATAATTGCATAATCACCAACACTTACCGTAGTAAGAAAGTTTTGTCCACTTTGGGTTAATTTACCCTCAGTAGCCGCATCTGTTGTACCTGAGTCTGCCACTGCCGTATTCGTTGCCGTAGAACTCGCGTACATAGGTGTTGGTATTTTTATATACTTTGCCATATTTACGCAATCGCTATAGCAGATACCGCAACAACTGTTCCATCTGATAAAATGGGAGAACTAAAATCGAATACTACATTAGTCCATGAAGTTGCCAAAGCACTTGTCATTTGGTTATTAATTGAATCACGCATTAAATAATCTTGTGCCGCCAAATTAGTGTGAGTAAGTGTGGCTGTATTTGCGCTATTGTAAGTGATTAATGTAGTCGTGTCGTCCACTCTTGTAACTGCAATTACATCTGAAACACTTAACAAAAAATCTGACTGTCCCGTAACGGGTATTTCTAAAAATTTGTCCATTGTAAAAAAAATTAATGGGTTAATACTTTTACAAAGATAATAAAAAAATACCTACACTAATTCAAGTTTTTTCTCAAGCATCTCTAAAACCTCAACTCCTTCATCTGATTGAAGAAATGAAGATATAACATACAATGGGTCTTCACCAAAAGGAATTGCCACCATTCGTTTTTTATTAGCTTTCAAATTGAAGTACACATCCTTTTTTTGATTTTTAAAAATAATCAACTTACTATCTAAAAACTTTTGAACTGTGGATTGTAATTGTAACCCAGGGTCATTTAATGCATTTAAAAAGTCCGCAGGATTATTTCTTGCATACACCAACATGTCACGTTTAAGTTCAGCAGTAGTATATTTATCAGTGTTCATACTAAAGAGTACTCTACATAAGTTTTCAACTTGTTCTATACTTAAAGACCTTGCTTCTACCAATGCGTCTACCTCCATGTTTAAATACTCTACATCGTCCTTGGCATCTCTTTCTAGATTCACCTCTTCAAATTTTAATCCATTTTGTGGATGAAGTGATAAAAACTCTTGAAGTAACTGATTTTTTTTGTCTACCACTAAAAAACCGTCTTCAAAAATAATAGGTTCTAAAATAGCGTTACCATCTTGTTCATCTTCAAAAACTGATTTTTGGTTTCTAGCATATCTTAAGGCGCGATTTTCACCTGTGTTTTCATCGAACCATAATAAAGGATATCTTTTTGTGTGTCTAGATGCTAGCATGAAAGTTAAAGGAGCTGCATCTCTTTTGAGTTTGTATGTTTTAGAAACATACTTTTGATTTTTTTTTGCCATCTGATTTAATTTTATATAATTTTAAAAAAAGAAAAAGGGGAGATTTAACTCCCCTATTTCTAAACAATTCTACTCTTGGAATAAGAAGAAGTTATTTGCACCTAAAGTACAAACACATCTTTCTGACAAGAAGTTAACTTGCATCGCATCTAAATCCGATGTTCGCGCTCCTCCTGCAGAACCCGTAATCCATGTTTTGTATCGTCTATCTTCACTTTGTGAAGCACGATATCTAACATGTAAAAACGGTCTTTTTGCATTTTTACCAAGAATTTGGTCATAAACAGATGTAGAACCCGCAGGTACTAATAATCCATTTACTCTACCTGAACTTGCACCTGTTGGTAAACCACCTCTCATAGTTGGGTCATTTAGGTATTTCCAATCAGTTTTATAGAAGTCGTAACCTCTACGGAATCCTGTAAATCCTAAATTAAGTGCCATTTCTTCGTCATTGTCAAACAATCCGTAAGAAGTACCACCTGCACCATAAGAGTTTTGTGCAGCCAACATATCATCGATATCAAAACCGAAATCTCTATCAACGAAAACCACGTTTTCTTCAATAGCTCCTTGTTTGTCTAATCTTGATATAACTGCATCCCAATCTGCTAAAGCTGTTGGGTTACCACCACTCCAAACATTACCTCTTTGGCCAACAACGTAGAAGATACCTTCTGAACCTTTGTTACCCACATTAGTAGCACTTGTTAGTGCTGCAACACCTGAACCTCCCTCTGCAGGGACAGCTTCAATCATTGCTGTTTCTAGATAATCATCAAATCTTAATCTAGTTTCGTGTTCTGATTTTAGATACCATAAGTATCCTGTACCGCCATCCTCAGTAGATATTTCTACCCAACCGATTTGTGCCATATCTGAACCTGAAACTTCGTATAAATCTCTAATAATAATTGGAGAGTTGTTAAAGAAAACATCATCTGCTTCTAAAGATTCTGTCATCCCTGTTGTGCCTTTTCTAAATTCTGAACCGTAAATAAATACAGTTAAGACTGCAGTGTTTCCAAACACTTGACCACCACCTTCGTAGTAAGCAACATCAAATGTTCCCGCTGCATAATCCACTCCTGTCACCAAACCTTTGTTAAAACCACCTCCTGCATTATCAGAAATAAATACAGTCTGTCCTTGTCTAACAGCAATTTGACCACTACCTGGAACTAATGCATCATTCACAGTTATTGTTGCAGCGTCTTGGGCTGCCGCTTGGTTACTTGCACAGTTAACATATTTGGTATGTAATCTACCTTGTTCAGCCCATGTTACTTGGTCTGACATCGAAGGCATCTCAGCTCCCACCAATCTTAGGAATGCTGATACAGTACGGTTTCCGTACCTTTCGAACTCTTTTTCATAAGTATCAGGTAGATACTGATTTAAAAAGTCGAAGTTTGTAATGTAATTTTGGCTCGTGGCAACTCGTTCAGCACTTGGCTGTAAGTCAAAACCAGGAGTCCCTAATACTTGTCCTGCCATTTTTTAAACTTTTTTAATTTTTAACTTTTTTTAATACTCTTAATTTTTAAACCCCTACCTGAACTATCCGATAAAGATTTAACACGCAATCCTCCTTTTGTAGCTACTTCGGGTGCTTTTCGTTCAGACATATTTATATTTTTAGTCTTACGCATAACATCCTCTGTTGCATGTGATTTGCCTTGTTCATAAAAGAACCTAGCAAATTTATCAGGATTCATTGCAACTGCTAACGCCTTGTGATATCCTGGAGCATCTTTTACCAAACCCTTATCATCTAAAAATCTATTTACAAAATTCATAGGTGTAGAGTGGGCTTTTTTCAACTCCATTCTATCTACAGGAGAATAAACTAATTCTGTGTCACCGACAGTGAACTCAAAACCTTTGAACTCTTGGTGTAATACTTCATCAGTTTTTTTAGTAAAATATTCGCGTTTACGATTATTTTCCTCCTCAATGCTTTTAGCATCCTTAACATATTGCCTATACTGTGTAAATTCTTCTTGTTCATTAGAACTAAGCACATTTTCCTTCGACTCGACAGGACGCTTATATTGTTCTTTCTGTTCATTAAAGAACTTTTTTGCACGAGCAATAAGTTTTTTCTTTTCCCTTTTTCTTTCTTTAATTACCGATGGTTCATCCATGTCTTCTTCATACTTGAACTCATCTATCATGTCTTTTATATCTTCTTCATCCAAACCATCTTCGGTAGCTGTAAGATATTCTTTTAAAAGTTGATTGGACGAAAGTTTATCAAAGTCTTTGTTAAGTTTAACATAATCATCAAAACCTCGTCCTGTTTCTTTCTTATACTTTAAATAAGCAGCCACATCTTCAGGCAACTCCTCATTTTTTTCTTTTTCAGCAAATAATTCATCTACTGAAGATATCTCCTTATTATACCTTTTATTAATATGTGAAAGAACATCTTCTTCAGTTAACTCTACTTCTGGCGTTTTTTCTAAAGGTTGTTGACTTTCTTCAGAAGTAGTTTCAACTGTTTCTTTTTTTTCGGTTACGGGAGATTCTTCCTTTTTAACCTCTTCTCCTTTTTGTTTCTCCTCATGTTTATCAAGGAGTTCTTGTTCTAATTGTTGTGATGATTTTTCTGCACTATCATCAAGAGCTCTTACTTTTATTTCCATTACATTATATTTTTATACAAAGTTAATAATTTTTTTAATACAAATTTAGACACTACCTAGGAGAAAACTCTGCTAAGTCAAAACCATCTAAACTATCTTCATTAGACTCAAAGTTTTGAGGTGGTAAATTGTTTTTTCTTTGATTTATCAATTTACTTTGTTGAGTATTTTGTTGACTAATTCTTTCTTTTTTAGCTTCTTCTCTTTCAGTTTCTCTTTGTTGTAAACCTTGTTCCGATATACCTCTCAGTTGTTGGTTAAACCCAAACTCTTTATCCATTAATTGAGCTTTAAGTTCCGCCTCTTTAGTCATCTTTTCTATTTCAAATGCAATTTCAGTTTGTTTTAATTGCATTTTTGCCTGATTTTCCGCCTGTAGTTTTTGCATAGCCATCTCTGCAGCCATTTGTTGTGATTGTTGTTGCGCTTGTTGTTGTTGTTGTTGTTTTTGCATTTCAAAGTTTCTGTCTGACTCTTGTTTTTTACTTCTTTTTAACTTAAGCAACTGATTAGCTAATTTTAAATTTCTTAATTCTCTAATTTCAATAGCATCTTCTAAATTAATATCTTGTTTTTGAAGAGCCATTTGAATGTTTTGTTCTAATTGTTGTTTTTCTTCTTCGTCAGGTGCAACTTCAATAAAAATACCAAAGTCATAAAGATATAATTCCTTGGTGTCATTTAATATAGAAACATTATATTTTCCTATTTGATTAACAAATACTTCTTTAAAATCTGCAAACTGCAAAATATCTGCCACTCTATATGAAAGGGCTTCCGCTAAACTTCTATATATAAACAAACTACCATCTAAAATATGTCTAGTCGCAGTATTAGAATTTAAAGCCGCCAATTTTTGAACACCCACCAATGAGTTAGGGTCAGGTGTTGAACCATCTCTAGCTTCATTTAAACCCGTGCAAGAACGAATCATGTCTAAATAATGATTATAGTTTGCAATTAACATTTGTGTTTTTCCTGCCCCCGTTGTTCCATTAAGTTGAGTAATTGGCACTTTGCCTTGATTATAATCTCCCTCTTGAGTATAACTTCTACCTATTACACTACCTGTTTGAAAGTATAATCTTAATGCATCTTCAGGATTATAAGCGTTTCCTGTACCCAAATCAACTTCATTAAGTCCGTCTGCATCAATAAAAACTCCGTCAGGAACAGTTCTAGAAATAACTTGTTGTAACTTTAAGTGAGTAATTTGAATTAAATCTGCAAAAGGTATCATTCGTCTTACCAATGATTCAATTACTCCTTTATACATTCTTGGTGCTACTGCCACATAATTAGGAATAGCATATTGATTAGCCGATTTAGGTCTTACCATATTTTCTGCCAACTCCCATTTTAACAAAATATTTGTTCCCATTACCATTACTCCCTCATACCAAACATCAATAGTTTTAGAGATTTTTTCAAATTTACCTTCTTCCATCATTTCTTGAGGAGGGTTAAATTGGTCGTCTTTTTCTATCATCTTACTATTACCATTGTCAGTAACCTTCTTTTTGTAGACAAATGTTTTTGTAGTTTTATAATTAAAATACATTACTGTAGCCGTATCTCTATAAAAAATATCATTTTCATAGAATTGGGCGGTATTATAATAATTATACCAACTTTGGCTATATTTAGAAATCTCCTCTAAATCTTCATTAGTGAGGGAGGTGTCTATTTTTTTCAACTCAATAATAGGTAGGGTTTTAATTTCTCCCCAATAAAAACAATCTTTAAAATGAGGGTCTTCCGTATAACTATATACCACATTAGCGGGGTCAACATAACTCACCTTCACTCCTGAACCTGGCAAAAACTCGTGTTTAGCAATCCCAATACCCAACACCATTAAATCATAGTCAAATCTTTTTCTTAAATCATGATACTTATTGTTATCAAACAAAGTATCAATAGCTTCTTCTTGAGCAATTTCTATGGCAGGTTTATATTGAATCTGCATATATAAAGACAACTCTTCATCATTTTGAGGTAAATCGTTAGGATTCATTGTAAAAGGATTTACACCTCCTTCTTTTTTAATAATGTTTAGTACAGGTTTTGCCACCATTTGTCCCTGTATCATTTCTTGATACTTACTACGATTTGATTGGGACATGGCATCTTGAGCGTATGCATTTACTTTAAATAAACGGTCTGCCATTCCATTTACTACAATATCTACGAATTTAGGTATAATAGGTACAGGAGTCCAATCTAAATTAAGATAAGATAAATCTCCATCTACGGCTAATTCATTTTTATACTTTTGAATAGGTTGTTCCCCACGGGCATATAATCTTAATCTATTAAAATCTCTCCACTGATTATAATACCTGCATTGATTACCATCTTTTCTAAACCATTCGTATTGTATAGCTTGACCAATTTGAAGTCCAAATTCATCTGTTGCCTTTTCACTATCGGAAACAAATTGACTTGGAAATCCTTGTGATGCTATGTTTATTTTTATGTCTTTCATTTTATGAGCTCACTATAAATTCCTTTGTTGGTATACCTTGCAAAGTTAACACTTATTTTTGATTGTTTCTGTTCGGGCATATAAAGATGCTTTTGATTAGCCATAATTGCCAATCCTGAACTAATACTCGCATCAAATTTAGTTCTATTACTTATATCAAATCTTGCCCAATCTTCTAGGGTTCTATTAAACGGTAGAGTACCCATAACATCAGCATCTCTATATGTTCCTGTAAAATCTAATCCCACATGTTTTTCAATATAAGATTCAATGGCTGCAGCATGAGATTGTTTAACATCTTCAGAAGAATTGGGTATACCTCCTAATTCTTTTTCCGTTCTAGAAAGTTTAGTAAAATGTTTATCGGGACGATTTAAAGAAAATCCTCTGTATCCACGATTTTTAAAATGATATAAAAGACGAGGTTTATTGTTTTCAACTAAAATAGGCATACCATAAAAAACACACGCCATTAACACGTCTTCAAAAAACAACTCAGCTGTTTGGGGACGTGCCACATATTCTAAAAAAAACTCATTACTAGGGGCTTCATCCATGTTAAATTTAGTTAACCCATGTAATGCTCCATTCGAACCTCCCCCTCCCACTGTTCCTGAAATATCATAAGAATCACACCCAAACGCCCCTAAATGTTCATTGCAAGGAAATCTTATTCCCCTTTTTTCTATAAATTTGTTTTGGTAATTTTTATTGGGCATCCAACTTACTTTAAACCTACCTCTAGGATTGGGAGACCAAATAACCTTTGTATCTTTAGCCCCATTTGCCCATTGAAAAGAACCAACCGTTACATGGTGTTCCATTATTATAGAATCATTATAATCAATTTGCTGATAAATTTTAGTTAGATTAAATAAAGCGGACTTACTTTCATCTCTAAAAGCGTGTGACTCTGTTCTAGGAAATTGACGATAAAATTCATTAAGAGCATCTGCGTCATTTTTTAAAGATGCTACCTCTGCCTCCCAATAGTCTATTGCCCCATTTTTAATGTATTCATTGTCTACCCCTAAAATTTTATTTTCTGGATTCTTAAATACAGGCATTCCATATCTATCAATAAATCCCTCCATGTTCCATTCCATAGGAATAAATAAAGAATATAAACCCGATTTAGTTTGTCCGTTTTGATTTCTTTTTAAAACATTAGAATCTTCATATAGTTTTTTAAAATTATCACCCCCCTTATCTAAGGCATTAGATGTTGAACCCATCATACATTTACCAATAATTTTACTACCTAGTCTTAAACATGTTTTAGTAACCCTCCAATTATTTAATATATTATTTGGTCGCACCCATTTACCACTTTCATCATGAACCAATAATAATAATTTTTCTCCATCATAAGAGTTTTCGTCTGTGTTTTTCCAATCGATAGTTGTATCTAGTCCGTGCAATTCTTCTTCTTCAATTTCATACATATTCTTTTTAGTTATCTTAGATGCAGGAACTCTAAACGCTAATTCTGTTTTAGGTTTATCCATACCGTCTTGTATAGGTTTAAAAAAGAAAGGTAATCGAGAAGATATAGGAACTACTTTATCGGTAAACATTTTTTTAGCATCTGCACCCGTTTTAGATAATATACCCACCCTTGAATCTTTAGCTAATGTTCCTATATGAACACATTCAGAAGAACCCATATAAGAAAATCCTGAACGTCTAATTTTTAAATAAGTCATCCCAAAACAACGATTGTCCGCCTTACATGCCTCCCAAAAAATAAAAAATATCCGATTGGCTTCACGATAATCGGGATACCCCACATCTATATTTGTCCATTGTAAATACATGTAGTGAGAACCTGTTATATATGTGGGGACACCCTTGTTCATAAACCATGTGCCTTCTTCTCTTTTATCAAACTCTTTTTCGATATAATCCACCCATGACTGTTTAAATTCATTACTACGCGTGTTCCATTGAAAAATAGATTGTATTTTACTTAAAGGTTTAGGTAAGTCGTGTCTTTCCCAATACTGTTGTGATTTGTCAGTGTGTCTTGCAAGACACTCTTTAGGACTTAAGGGTAATCCTATTTTTAACCCCGCCACATTTATTATCTCTCCTACTCTTCCTGTTTTAGATATGTTTACAAAATCGTATTTTTCATTATACCCGTACTGCCAAGTTTTAGCTTTGTTTTTTTTAGCTAATACCTGTTTAGACACATAGTTATGCATTTTTGCATACAAACTATTTAGACCTTCTTTCGGCAAATCCTTGGTTGCTGTCAATACTTTTGGTTTTATTATTACTACTATCTAAATTTTCTTCCTCCACATCAATACGAGTTAAAATTTCAAACGCATCAAATATGGCTAATTTTTTTGTGGCTGCGGCATTTTTTAATCTATCCGCTGCAAGTTCATCTTCAGGGTCAGGTTTAATTATTTCTTCTTTAGCCACTTTTATTAATTGCCTAACCGCCTTCCTCCCCGCTTCTATAATCTGTATTTTTAATTCTTTTGAATCCATCTCTTTTTCTATTATATTTTTTTTTACTTTGGTGAACCATGGGTTTGGTAAGTTTTTTTATTTCCTTCCAATCCATTTTTCTCCATTCAAACTTGTCACTCATTTTTTTAAAAATAAAACTTGCACCAATCGTGAATTATTTTTCTCACCAAAATTATTATACAAATTTCTAGAGTGTTTTTCGTGAGAATCAAACACAACTAGTCTGTTATATTTCATGTAAATTCTTACAGACTTTTCTTCATCTTTATCATATAACACTGTTCCTGCATTTGCAGGATAATACTTATTTAAATATACTAAAACTGTTTTATCCCCCATCATTTCATCTGTATGAATATAATTCGGCTCAATTTGTTTAAAAGGTGATTGACGAATAAAATTATATGTCACTGTATAATCAGGAAACAGTGATAACACAAAATTCTCCACCTCATCATTTGCTCGTGGTTGTATTCCTTTAAAGTTTTCCACATCCACAAAAGGATTTTTTAAAGCATCTTGTACATACTTATCGGGATTTGCCAATATATCATCTAATACAAATAAAGTCATAATTTTATAGTAATTTGATGGTCATATATACGATACATTTTTTTCCCTTCCACCGTAAATTCATACTCACTATCTGGTTGAAAAGAAACTTTATCCCCCTCTTTTACTCCTTTGCTTTTTAAGTATTTATTAGGATATCTCATAATACCTACTAATGGTTCATGTTGTAAAGGTTTTTTTATAATACTATCTTCTACATCTACAGGTTCAACAAAACAATATCGATTTATTGCATTCCATTTGGTTTTCAAAAACCCATAATTATGTTTTTTATACATAAAAAACTGTTCTTCATCTACAAAAAATAAATCATCTTTTAAAAAACTTCTACCACTTCTTTGTCTGCCCCTCATGTCATGATAAAACTTAAAAACATTATGATGAACCAACAAAGTATCTCCTTTTTCTATATCTCCCTCATACCCTAATGGAACACTTATTACTTTTGCGTGTCTATTGGAAAACCTATGGTCTTCATCTGATGTACTTACAATAATTTCTTTACCTCCAATAACCTTAGAGTTGTCATACCTTTTGTTTAACAAAGGTGTAACAATAAAATAAAAAGGCGACTGCATTAGAAATTGATATTATATTCAGTTGCAATAGGCATGTTGTGATTAAAAGATTTCCACAAAATAATTTCATTATCTTGTTCTATCCAAATCTTTACCATATCCTTTTCTTGTTTTATTAAATGTATAGTGTAAGCTCCATTTAAAACAGGTTGACCTACAATATAATGCATAGAACTTGATTTATAATCAGGTCCTACAGAAATTTTTCTTATATCCATTGTTTTTCATTTTATTTTATTAATTATTTAGGTTTGTATTTCTGTAAACCTATATCTAAATCCAAACTCCCAATGCCCTCCTCCTCCTGTAACCTCTCCAAAAAAAGCCCACCTCATTCCAAAACTCGTATTTGTCATATCTAGTGTGTTGTTTTGGCTAGCATCATAACTATCATTATATCTCCATAAGGCATTTTGGGTGTTAGTCACAAGTTTGGAATAATTTACATTTTGAGCATTGGCATAGTAAAAATAAGAACCTCCACTCACTACTGTTCCATAAAAATAAGGAAAAAAAAACCCAAAGGAAAAACCTGTAAGTTGCCATGGAGTATCTTTATATATTGTTTTCCAATACCAAGTGTTTAAATCTATCACCCACATCCCCCCTGGTTTTGCGGGCAAAAAGGTTGTTACATCATTACCTCCTCCCGCAGGGTTATTAAGGTTTTCAATTTCCTCTCTAGGCATTATGTATTTAAAATCATACCACTCTCCATTCAGTAAGGGAGAAAGTGAGTCTATTGTAAAATTTTTAACAGGTCGATTAACTTCACTAACATCTGTCCCCACCATTATATCTGTTCCCTCCACAGGGTTTACAATCTCAAAAGACTCTATCTTTGCCATTTTAAATAATCTTATAAGTAATAGTAAAGTGTATATTTAAATTATCACCCCCTCCCGTTATATTGGTAGTTCTAAAACCCAATGGCCTCTCGTTGCCTACAGGTAAAATTTCTTGATTAGTAGGTGGACGATACCATAAAACTCTACCCACTGTTGAATTGAATAGGGCATGTGCTGTAATTGAACTATCTACAAAGCGCCCATCTCCCGCAATCCCACTTACCGATTGAATGTATCCAATAGTTAAAGTGGAAGTGGCACTTGTGGTAAATTGAGGCCCACTATAAGGGTTGTTATCTACTAGTATTTGAATAGGAAAAATTGCCTTACCTGAAGGGGCAGCTTCTATTAGGGTAATAGCATTTGTACTTGACAAAACCACATTAGCCCCACTTATAGAAATTCTTTGTGTTATATATGCTCCTTGGGCATACTCAGCTAATTGATTAACCGTAAAATTTTTAGTTTGATTAGGTGGAGTGGATTGAACATCTGTTCCAATTAACATATCTGTTCCCACAGGAATAGAGTTTACATCGTATGTACTTATCTTTCCCATGCATTATAATTTAACTTTCACATCTCCTCCTGTACGATAAAATTGACCTGCAACCAATCCTGCTGAACCTGCCGCGCCATCACTACCATATTCAGGTAAGATGACTATTGCACCCGTACTACCACCTCCCAACATTGATATTATTTGTTGAACACTAAAATTTTTAGTTATATTACTATCATTAATATCCGTACCTATAACTAAGTCCGTTAACGCAGGTGTAACTATTTGGTTGTATGTGCTGATTTTACCCATGGTTTATTCTTTTATTTCGGTAACCTCTCCTGTTTCCATATTAATACGAGAGTCTTTACCATATTTTTCTATTAGTTTATTTTCTTCTTTTGCAAACTCAGTTCTTAATCTAGCCATTCCCGCCAACAAACTTTGTTGTTGAATAACAGTATCTCCTAGTTTGATTTTTAAATCATTATGAGCTTTTAAACTTTCTTTAAGAGAGTTTAACTCTTCATTAGTTATTTTTTTTGTCATTATATTATATTTTAAATTATTCTACAAAGATAGTAAAATTTTACCATTTTACTTTATCCGCCCAATACGCTGCCGAACACTTTCCTTTTGCTATATTTTTACGATGTCTAGATTTAAAAGATTTTCTTTTCTTTTTCATTCTATCTGACTCTCCTTGTTTAGGTTTTCCCGCGGTACTTGCCCCTTGTTCCCCAAAACGAATAGTTTTTATTTTACCATCACAAACTGTAACTACTACATGAGATTTAGTAGGGTGATTGGGTGTTCTTTTAGGTTTGTTTAAACCTGATACTCCTGCATTTTTTAATGCCGCTTGTTTTTTGGCGCTTGTTATTTTCATCTTTTTTTCCTTTTTTTACGAACACAATTAGGAACTTTTTTTCCTTTTTTTATTTTTGTTCCGTAAGCAATAAAACCTTTCCAACAGGGGTTTTTCATTCTTTTTTTTCGTGCCATATTATTTTTTAATTTTTTCAAGTGAACGACCTCCAAAATACGCCCCCACTACAGAAATCATGACAAGCTGTAATAAATCTACCCATGAATTTTTGACTTCAAAGTTAATAAAACCCGCATCTATAAATATGAGTAAAACTGTAGAAACTAATAGAAACGCTAATGTAAGGGGTCTTACATTTTTACTTAACCACGAGTCGGATTGCATATCTGCCTTCCACCTTTCTGTCACATTTTTTTGCAACTCTACTTCTGATTCTAATAACATTTTTTTCATAGCATTTCGTAGTGCTATTTTTTCTTCTTTAGATGTAACCACTTCATCAATAATAGTAGATGCATCTCCAATTAGTGATTTTATAAATCCTTTTATCATACTTTTTTATATTTAGTTTTTCCATTAGAACCCTTATATGCCTCTAATAATTGACACCTATTTCCTTCAGGATTATAAGATATATGTATCCATGCAAAATCAAATTCATTTATCATTTGGTCGAACTCAACTCCTTCTTCTATAACATAATCCCATATAACCTTATTGTCTACCTTCCCTTCTTTGTTTCTGAATTTTAAATCTGCCGCTTGTCCTTTACAGTGTTGACTTGTAGCAACATAAACTCCATCTTTTATTTTATGAGCTCCACCAAGTGCTTTGTTTAATTCTTTTGACCTAAATCCTGAATTAATACCAATAGAACCTATGCCATCTCTTATAGGTTGTAATGTGTTTTCACACAATAACTTCATCTGTTCAATATGATGTTCTTCGGGAGAATTAGAGATTCCGTGACGCTTAGCCACATTAGATTTTAAAAACTCCGAAAGAGAAAAATTTTTCGACAACTTCATACTTACATAAATTTCTTTAATACTAATTCTTCTACTTTCTTTTTAGCTGCCTTTATACATAACTGAAAAGTTAAATCAGCTTCATATTTTTCCACCACCTTTTTATTATTAAAAATAATTAGGGTAGGAACAGAAAGTATTTTGTATTCTTTAGTTAAATTGGGACAGTCTTCTACATTTACTACATAAGACTTCACATCCTTAAATTCTTTTAAATCTATTTTATTGTCTTTGTTCCAATCTGCATAAAACTCAATTATTACAATATCTTCACTCAACACTTCCTCAAACTTATCCTCTTGGATATAATCTTGCCCTATACACAGGGTGGTAAAGAATAATAATAAATAAAATAAAACTCGCATTATTTTTGAATTACTTGATACAATCTTTCATCCATAACATCTATCTTGTTTTCTATAGCATCTAATGTTTCTTTGTTGGATAAAACTGTTTGTCGTATCAGTTCATTTTTCATGTTTATCTCATTAGCACTAGGATATCCATCGAACTTATTTACCTTAAGTTCTAATTCATTTACTTGTCCTACAAGATTATAATAAGTACCCACCAACCCTACTATCATTATTACAAAACTGATAATAAATTTTAAGTCAGTACTAACCTTTGTGTTTTCTCCTATTTGAGCCATTTCACTTTGCCATTTTGAATATATATACTTTCAGGTTTTCTTATAACCTGTCCTTTTAAATTATACATTAAAGAGCTAGTTTTAGAATCTTTAATTATTTCTATTATTTGAGTATTACACGGTAATCCTGTGTCACAATCAATATACTCTTCTATATACATCCATTCTGTTTCAATAATAGTGTCTATAACAAATATCTCTACATATTCTATCACATCTATAAACATCGTGTCTAATACATCTTCATATACATAAAGAGTATCAATTTCTTCAAAAACCTGGACTTCTATAATGGTATCGATTAACTCTACATAAACGGTGTCTGTTAAATTTATATATTCTATCACATCCACATACACGGTATCACATGGCACTATATCAATAGCACAACTTTCTAATGATGTAGGTTCAGCTCCATTTTCATCAGAAGCATCAACACAATCTTCCCAACCATCATTAAGCCAATTATTTGGAACACATCCATTTGGAGAATACTGTGTCCAATTTGATTCGTCATCACCACAATAAAAACCTCCCGTTTCAACACAGGATGCACAATTATTGTTGTACTCTTGTCCTTTTGCAAACCAACTTAATAAAACAAATAAAATAAATATATATTTTCTCATACTTAAAAGAATAAATAGTTAAACCCAAACTTTAACTCATATACAGGCTTCATCCAATACTTTTGATGAGTACCTTCTACAAATATCCCTAAGTGTTTTGTGATGCGAGAACCAAACACTATTCCTGAATCCCATTCTGCCCAATCATATTTTTCTCCACCATATTCAAAAGAATAATCATCTAGTCCATAATGCAAAGGTAGTAAATTATACCATATATGAATCCATAGTTTAGGAGTCCATTTATAGTATGAAACACCTAAAACGGCACTTATTTCGTTTTGTGTGCCTAATTTTTCTAATTCTTGTTCATTAAACGATGCAACAGCATCTCCAAAATAATGTTTATAAAACTCATCATTCGATGTTGCTAATAGTTCTTCCCCACTAAACCAATGCCATTGTCCATTTACAAACTCTCTACTATATCCAAAATCTGCCGCTAACTCTACAAAAGTGCTTTCTCCTGGAGTCCAAAAATCCTCAATAGGATTAACCCCATACACAGGGTGATTTCTTGCAATTACTCCTGCAGTAAAATCCCACGGGCCTTTAGTAAAACGCAATCTAGTGTCAAAAGAAGTGTATTCTAAATTTACCCTTTGGTTATCTTTGTATTGCAACTTAGTAACCGTGTTATTGCCGAGGTAACGTAACCAAAAATCTGCATTATTAAATGTTTCACCACGATTCCGTATAAAAGAATAATTAAGGAGATACTCCCAACCACTAGCATTCCCAACAGTAACATTGTCTGAAACAGTTCGTTCAGTACCGTAGTACCACGTTTTAACTTTATATTCATAATCAAATCTTGCTATTTTTCGGATTCCGAAAGTTAAATTATAATCGTAAGGATTAATTTCTGTAACATCTTCATAACCTCTATTTACTGCAATATAATTTTCTCTTTCAGACATAGATGTCCCCATAGAAAAAGAAGTATACACAGTAGAGTACTTAAAAAATTGCCCAAAAGACAATAAAGGAAATAAAAATAAAATTAATAATACTCTCATCTTCCTTGTCCACGATATTGTTTAATGTAATTTTTAGACCCCTTATTATACGATGTCCCGCTTTTTGCATGTCGATGATGCGACTTTTTTTTGGTGGGTGTAAAGGTCCATACTTTTTTTGCCATCTTTAATAATATATTTTATAGTCATGGGAACATCCCACGAACTAGTTGTTATCCATTTATTTACCATACTCCGTAACTTCGTGTAGGATTAAAATCTGTGTAGTTTTTAGGTAGCCATAGTTTTTTTACTTGGCAATTAACAACAGGGTCAGCGACAGCACCTGGACCTCCACTAGGAATTTCCAATGTATCTCCTCCTGCCGTTGTCACCATCCAATTTGCAAACTTATCCGACATTAATCCATCATAAAGCATACACGGTTCATTCATCGAACCATCATAAATTGCATATTTAATTCCTGTACCTATTGCAAAATCTATATTAAAAGGCGTTGATACAGGATTAGTACTTACTACCAGTGTAGATGCTGAAACCCCTAACACTGTTCCTGCCCCACGCTCCCATAAACCTACACTCTCAATAGCATAAACAATGTCACCAACTTTAACAGCCGTATCACTTTCAAAATTAACACCCGTATCGATTAATAATGTTTGCCCTACTGCTTGACCTGTAGGAAGTGTGCCATAAGGGGCAAGAGCTGGACTTACGGTAGTGGTAACCCCATTTAACATAAAAGCCCCTGGATTGGGAATATCTGCATAATCGGATACAAATATATTTAAATATCTTGTTCCTACTCCTAAATTTTTTTGATAAGCCATTTTTTTTTAAACTTTTTTAATTTTTTATTTTTACCAACTTCCCATAAATAATTGACAACCCGCAGCGTCAGGAACTCCCCCCGCGTTAACTAATGCTTCCCAATCAGTCGCAACCCCCTTATCAGTTGATGTTGCCACCCATTGTGATATTTGAAAAGGCCATATATTCGACACCCCTTGACCTTCTATGAAACTAAGTCCCGTTATCCACGTTGCTTGCACACCTGCACCAGTATAAACATCTGTGGAATCTCCTCCTGCATCTCGGAAGGTGATAGGTTTATCTGCATAGGTCCCAAGTCCTAATTCTCTTAAAGTTCGTGGAGTAACTATACAGGGTTTTGTAGGAGGTCGATAAATAGCATAGTCTGTACTCACAGCTTTACCCGTTACATAATTTGGGTAACTAACGATTGCATTCAATCCTAAATTCCCCGTGTCCGCTTTTTTGACATCGTTAATAGTTCTAGCTACTGCCCAACCCTGTCCTGTGGAGGGTTTTTTAATCAAAATAACACACCCCTCCGTCACCCCTAGAACTTTAAAGTTTACCGTTGAGTCATACAAAACAGTTGGGTCTCCCGAATCATCTGTGGTCTTTCCCTGATATATAAAATCAGAAGGACATGGTATAAGTGCATAATCACTAGGAGTGAGCCACATAGTACGAGTCGGTATTCCGTATATTTTTTGATAAGCCATTTATCTATTTATTATATGTTTTTCCTTTAGGTGACCACGCTCTTCTTATTACTCCATTACGACTTCTAGTTACCGCCACTCCTGCACGATTGTCCGTTACCACTGGACCTATAGACGATGTAGGGTTTTGCTCATTAGGAAGAGGGTCGTATTGTTTTTCTTTATTCTGGTAAGGAAAAAGTCTATTCAACTTATCCCTACGCTCACTACAGCCACAGTCTTTTTTACCCGTCACCAATTCCGTTGCACTTTCCACCACCTTTTTAATTCCTGTTGCTTTAGTGAACTTTTCAATACTATCTCCTAATCCACGCGATTCTGCCATTTATTTACATTTGCATTGGGGTTTGTCACATTTAATTTTAAATAAACATGATATCCAACATTTTATTTTTTCAATTATTTTTTTCATTATCTACTACATCCAAAATTTTTAGCATAATTAGCCATTTTTACTACTGACTTAGAATACTCACCTGTATTCTTCATGACAGCATTGGCTGCACTACAAGCATCTTTAAATCCGTTTTTTTTTGCCCAAGCAGTAAACTTCCCTTGATTTTTATCTTTAATCTCAGGAAACTTCTCTTTAGTTCTTCCTCTCGTAGCCATTATTTTCTAACCGCTCTAGAAATACACTCTTTTACTCCTTCATACTTCATGTTATGGTCTGCACCATACGCATGAGAATAAAGTTTTTTAGACATAGCTTTAGACTCATCACGTCTATCTTTAAAAGATTGTTTGTGTTTTCCTTTATGTCTGTTTCCTAAAGACTCATCAAGTCTTGAATTATAACCTTGTTTCATATTAGTTTTCTTTTTTTAATTATTAACTACCTACAAAGATACTATTTATTTTTTATCTCTATTTTTTCTTTTTTTTCTTATTTAAACTTTTTACAGTATCTCTAACATTTTTAATGGCTGCACCTACTTTTCCTTTCTTCAAATTAGAAATGGTGTCTTTACCACCTTTATATATTTTATAAGCATTAGTGTTTTTAGCTTTAGATGCTTTATCTACCACTTTTTTAACCACCTTACCCACTTTACTTTTTTTCAGTTTCTCAACTTTATCTTTTACCTTTTTAATGGTTTTTTTTGTTTTAGTAACCGTGTTTTTTACTTTAGTTTTACGGTTAGTTTTTTTCTTTTTTTTATACTCTTCTTTATCAAGATTACCTTTTTTATATTCTTTTCTTAATTGACTTGTTTTCATAGTATTGTTTTTAAGCTAAATCATCAAATGTGTCATCACTACTCATGAACCCCTGCAACCCTCTTAGACCTGTGAGTTTTGTACTTCTAGTTCGAGTGGCGTTGGTTTGTTGTTTTGTGCTTTTCTTTCTATCATCTTTCTTAAAGATGTTTTTCATCTTCTCCCTACTCTTGTCGGCAATAAGTTTTAAGGTTTCACGAAGATTCTTTTTATCTTCTTTCTTTTTTTTCTCCTTCTTTTCTTCGTTATCCTTATCCCCGTTGTTGTCCACAACCACCTCTTTTTTCTCCTTGTTATTAGTAGTAGAGTTCTTTTCTTTATTTTCTTCGTTGTCTGGCATAATTTTAGTACCTTTAATACGCAAAGTTAATAAAATTAAATGAAAGATTATTTAAAGTATTGGAGAGTTATTCGATATTTCATTAAAGCTAAATATAAATTATCTCAAGCCGACCTAGATATTATCTTGTTTTTATATTCTGAAAAATACTTTTCTAAAGATAAGTTTGCAGAGTTTGATAAATTAATAAGTTGGAATATAAATAGATTTGACAATCTACTTCGTGATGGGTGGATACAGGTGTTTAGAAAATATGATGGCAAAAGAAAGGGTTTATATCAATTATCTTACAAAGCAAAAAGAGTTGTAAGCTCTATATATAAAAAGTTAAGTGGGGAAGAAATCCCCACTAGTTTAACTTCTAATCCTATATTTGCCAAAAATGTATCTTATTCAGATAAGGTTTATAAGAGTATGATAGAAGACATGAATGATTTTATAAGACAACAACGACATCTTTCTCAAGAATAACAGTATAGGGTTCATCTCCTATTAACATTGTATATCCTGATATTTTATTATAATAAATTGTATTATCTTTGTTGATTACACCCACATCAGTTCCTACAGCAATAACAGTTCCTTTACGATAACGTAATTTACTAGTATCGTCTGCAGATAAAACTAACCCTGATTTAGAAACAATTTCTTCATCAATGGGTTTGATTATAATGTGTTTACCTATTGGTTTCATTTTATCTTTTTAAAGAATGGTTCTAACACATAACTTATTCCTCCTGCAATAAATACAAAAGCAATTCCAAAAGTTATAACCTCTGCTAAAGTAAAACCGTTTATTAACCAACTCCCTATAAGGATAGCCAATAATACACTTCTTAATAATCTTCTAAATTTTATAGGTAAGAACCCATAAAAAAACGTATTCAAAATTTTCTCTGTCATAGTATAAATAATTAGTTAGTTTCGTATGAACGTGCCATTGTAATAATAGCATCCGTACTTAAAATAGTTACTGCAACTGACACAGCATTTTGCAATGCTGTTCTAGTTACCTTTACAGGGTCTATTACCCCTAATTTAATAAGATTTCCAATTTCTCCATTTTTCACATCATATCCTATTCCCTTTTTAAATCCTGTATTATAAATCTTTTCAGATTTAAGTCCTGCATTTTTAAGTATTTGGTTTAAAGGAGCATTAAGAGCTTTAGTTAAAATTGCGTAAGCAATTTTTTTAGACTCAGAATAACTCTCATATTCCTTCATGTTATATGTAAAATTATATAAAGCTAACCCTGCTCCTGGTAAAATTCCTTCTACAAGTGCAGAACGAACTGCACATACAGCATCATCTACCCTATCATATAATTCCTTTTGCTCAAGGTCAGTGTTTCCTCCCACATATATAACTCCTATCCCTCCTGTTAAAGATGCAATACGAGATAGTATAAATTCTTTATCACCCTTTTTAGTTGCCATCTTATGGGCTTCTTTTAATTCAGAAACACGAGTGTCTATAAGATTGTGATGTTCTTCAGTTTTCTCTGACGAGAGAATGATTGTAGAGTCCCGACCAACTATCACCTTGGACGCCCTCCCTAAATCGGAGAAGTTTATGATGCTCAAATCATCTCCCGTCTTTTCAGAGAAATATGTTGCACCTACAGAAAGAGCTATGTCTTGCATTAATTCGTGTTGTTTATATCCAAAAGAGGGTGGGGGTATATTACATACTTTTAAACTCCTTTTCATTACATTAGCGGACAATGTATTTATTACATTATTTGAACAAGGACATATAAGTAAAAGTTTTTTCCCCTCTTGGATAATTGGTTTTAATATATTTTCAATGTTTAATATATTATTTATTTCTGCATCTGAAACTAATATATGCACATCTTCTAATATACATTCATCTTTCTTTTGGTTATTAACAAATAAAGGACTTGTATATCCTCTATCTATCTTAACTCCCTTTGTGGTTTCATAATAAGTTTCTGCTGTTTGAGATTTTTCTACCGTTACAATTCCATTCTCCCCAACCTCATTATGAACTTTAGATATAATATCTCCAATAAAAGAATCGTTGTTAGCAGATATAGTTGCTACATCTTTTAAAGTAGATGGTGCAATCTTTACTCCCTCTTTCTTTAAATACTTAACCACCTCTTTAGTACCCTCTACCAACTCACGAAGTATTTCCGTTTTATTGTCTTTAGGTTGTATAGTGTTTAATGCAGCTTTTACCACTGCCTCAGTCAATACTATTGCCGTAGTTGTTCCGTCACCCGCACTAGTGGCTGTTCTTTCTGCCGCTTCTTTCATCATTCTAACCGCGAGGTTTTCAACAGGGTCTATTAACGAAACAGACTTTGCTACGGTTACACCGTCTTTAGTTACAGTAATTCCATGTGTGTGTTCAGGAGATTCTATAAGCACTGTATTACCTCGTGGTCCGAGTGTGCTTTTTACCGCATTAGATAACTTGTCTATTCCTTTAATTAATTTTTCCCTTCCATTAGAACCGAAGAATAGTTCTTTAGGGGAGTACCCGTTTGATTGATTCATTTTATTTTATTTTATTTTAATGTTTTTTTGTTGTAACTACTAAAGCTATAAACTCTTGCAGTTTATCAAATGTACTAAATTCTTGCGACAAATATACAAATTTTTCTGTTTTTAATTTTAATACAATCCTTTTTCCAGGAAACTCAAAAATGTCTTTTACCTTTTGTTCAAAATATTCTTCAGGGTGTTTTTGGTTATACTCTAGTTTTGAGTATTGTTTAAAGTCTTTTAGATATTGGTCAATAGTTAAATCAGAGGGCATAGCTAATCTTTCTTCTAATACCTTAATATACTCTTTATCTCTATTTTCTTCTTTTACAAGTTTAGACTCTATATATAGTTGTTGATTATATAGTGTCGTTAAAGCCAAGTATTGATTCTCTTCGTTTGTTCTAATATCAAATGTCATGTTACAAAGATATGATATTTTTTACAACCTCCTATTTATATATATATATATACCCCTATTATATAAAATCATCGTATAAAATTTTGAAACATTTTCTGACATTTTCGACACTAGTTCTGACTATCAGTTAGTTAAGTAGTTAAAATCGACATAAAAACGACATAGTTAGTGTCGATAATTAACATTGCCTTAACATTAGAAGTGTTATCTTTGTTATATGAAAATAGATATAACTAAATACCTGTATATTTTACTTATGATAATTATCTTTATCTTAGCAGTATAATGCCTGAATATAAAAAGATAATAAAGATATCTAAAGAAGAATATGATAGACTTAATAAAGACTATTCATATATCTTTGATTTATATATGTCAGACAATCAACATTATGTAATAGGAAGTGTAGAAGATTTGAAAGGTGCTGGAGTAAAGATGCCTTCTCCATATTAAAAAGAAAAGGGGACATAAGCCCCCTAATCCACATCAAAACAAAAAGGGTTGTTTATTTCTTAAAGAAATCTGTAGGAATAGGTCCAAAAATTTCTTGCATTCTTTTTCTTTCTTCAGATAATTCTATTCCATCGGCAATTTGTTGTACTAACTTTGCGCCTTTCATTTTAGCACGAAGTCTACAAGCCATGTCAATTCCCATTTCAGACTGAGGTCTGTTATTTATTAATCGTCCATTACGAACTTCTAAGCCATCGTATTCCATAATTATGTCATTTTTTTATTAGTTAAACTTTCCTTCGGTGCAGGTACATTTACTGCCGTAGGGTTACTTTGTGTGTTAATGTTATTTTGCATTCCTGTTTTAACATTATTGTTTACAACTGTGTCAGTGTTCTCTGTAGGTTCTACAGGTTGTACCGGTTGTTGTGTTGTTGTGGGAACACTAACAGGTGCAACAGGAGTAGTAGGCATTACAGGTTGTGTGTTAACAAACCGTTCAGGTTGTTGTTTAAATGGAGTTGTATATTGTTTTCTTAAATTAACTGTCTTCATAATTTATGCATCTACATATCCACCTTTTTTACCCATAACTATTACTTCTCTAGTTTTTCTTTTTCCTGTTTTTTTATCTCGTCTTCCGTACTCTACTGTTTTAGTCTTTCTTTTTAAAGTCTTATCATCACGATATCTCTTTCTTGTTTCTGTCTTCTTTCTTCCTCCTACACCTCCATCTTTTTTAGCACGAGTTTTTACTGTCTTTTCAGTATACCCATACTTATCTATTTTCTTTTTCTTTTTAGTCTTATCTATATCTCCAGACTTAAACTTAGTTTTTCTAACTACCTCTTGAGTGTTCATTGCACCTTTTCTTTGTGCAACTGTAACATTCTTTCTTTTCTTACCGTCTTTATCTCTAGACTTAGTAACTGTACGAGTTCTTCCTGTAATAGGATTCTTGTATGTTTTCGTTCTTGTTCCTTCTCCTTTTTTATATTTCTCCTTTCTTATTCTTGAAGAACGATTTTCTTTTCTTTGTTTTATTTTCTCAACCTTCTTCTTTCCTTTGGATGCAGTTATTCTTCCACTCTCTACTCTACTTTTAACCTTTTTGACTTTAGCATCTTTACGAGCTTCCATTTTTAAAGCCCTCTTTTCCTGGCGAGCTTCTTTTCTTTTTTGTCTTTCCTTTTCTCGTCTTAATTTTTCTGCTTTTCTAGCTGCAACCGTTTTCATTTCTTATTTCTTTTTATAGTTCTTTTAAGTCTTTTCTTAATTCTAGCTTCTTTTTTATCCATTCTCTTTTCTAACCTCTTAAGTTTCTTGTTAGCTTTATCAACAATTTTTTTATTAGACTTATCATACCGATTAGTGCCATCTTTCTTTCTGTCTATTTTGTTTTCAGCTCTACCAATTATCTTACCCGCCTTTTTTAAACGAGTTTCTTTATTAAGAGTATTGAGTTTGTCTTTTAACTTTTCTTCCCTCGTTTTTTTATTCTTTTTTCTTAATGCAGATGTCTTCATGTTGATAATTATTTTCTTTAAAATGTAAAGATACAAAATTTTATTAGATATACAGAGTGTTTGGGTTATATACCATATCACGAGTGACATACCCCTATCGAAAACGATGTGTTTTTTTGGTGGGGGGGTGTTGTTTTTAATTGTGATGTGTCAATTTTTTGAGGTTTTGTATAGGTGTATCAACAGATGTAATAACTAACCTACACAGACAGAGGAATGTCCCTCTATATGTCCCCTCCTCTCCCCTCTATTGAATAGAATACTCCCCTCTCCTCCCCTTATTGCCCTCTAGAGAGTGTCTTGTAAGACACTTTATACTCATACAGAGATAAAGGACAACACCTCTCCGAAAGGAAAATAGAGTTAATATATCATAGGGAAATGATATAAAATAATCTTTTGACTAACAGATAGTTAGACAGATGATATACTAAAGAAACACAAAAGACAATAATAAGTTCGTTTTTGTTTGGTTATAAACACAAATTAAACGATATTTATACTATTATTAATCAGAGAGGATAACACCTTTCATAAAAGTTTATAAAAATGAACAATTTAATGTCAAATGAAGTGCAGCTTTTTAACGAGAATGCACAAATCTCCAGAGGTTTACAAATCTCACAAATCACAGATTTACAAACCATTATTGATGAGAGTAATTCAACCAAGTTCGATACATCTGTAAAGATGTCAAAGTTAGTTTTAAAATCATTTAAGTATTTCAAGTCAGATAGATGTAAAGAAGTATTCGAGGAAGAGGGAATTTCGTGGAGTGTCGAGGACTTTTCTCAAAAGATTTTCGGGTGGAATAAAAGTTTTTTCTATAAAATGGTAAAAATAGGGAACACCCCGACAACTACAATCAACAAATTTAACAGAGAAGTAAACAGATTAAAAGAAGAGGGGACACCGATAGTCAGAAGTGTTGAAAATTGTTTGAAGTTCGTTAAAGAGTTGAATACTGAGGGAAATGGAGAAGAAACACCGATGACACCGAGAACAGAAACCACACTATCAGTTAAGATGAAGTTTGATATCTCTTCAAAGTCCTTTAAAATAGTCAATGGAGAATTTAAAACAGATATGACAAACGATGAAGTTCAAAAAGTTATGGAGAAGTTTGCCGAGTATTTATCTAACAATGAATACCCACCAATATCTAACAATCAATAAGTCAAGTATTAATTTAAAATTTATAAAAATGAACAATAATCAATTAAAATTTATAAAATGGGCAATGATAATCTGTATCTGTGCCTCGTTTATAGTACATATATACTTTTGGAAAACAGGACAATGGAATACATTGTTTTTTTACACATTGTTTGTACTGTTTGCACTAGTGTATCGTATTGTAATAAATAGAAATAAATAATAATCAATTAAAATTTATAAAAATGAACAGATTAAAAACAGGTATTAAATACCAATTATTAAACGAGAGGAGAAGAGGGAGGATATTCCCTTACCAATCATCAAATGCCCCTTCCCCTAGATTTCTAAATAATTCTCTACACCGAGAGGACTTAAACGGAATGACAACAAAGGATATTAACAAACATATCATAAAAGACAGAGAAAGGGGATATATTTCAAGAGTATCAGTAGGTTTTGAGGTGGAGAAGTTAGGTTTTGCACGAGAATGTATCGACAATGCCGAGTTATTCACTAGAGTTGATAGTGTAGTGAAAGAAACCATATTTTTTAACAAACTCGAAAGAGATAGTTCTTGTGAAACAGAGGGAGTGTCAAATATACTCCCATTAATTCCGAGAGGTAGATGGAGAAATAAGGTATTCTCTCTAATGAAAGATGCCGAGAGTTTAATAGACGATAGATATTCTCCCTCCGACAGAACATGTGGAGGACACACCACTATTGGAGTTGTGGGAATGAGTGGGACAGAGTTAAATAAACGAGTTCGTTTGTTTAGTGGTTTTGTGATGAGTTTATATCGTAAAAGATTATCAAACAACTACTGTAATTATAATTTACGAATGAACTCCGACACTCCATTTCAATTTCAACCACCTAGACAATATCAAAGGTGGATAAATAGAGAAGAACAGTTGAGGAGAGTAGAGAGTGTTCACTCAAAGTATCAATTTTGTTTAATTAAACCGAGTAGAAGAGGACAACGAGATTTAATTGAGTTTAGAGTTGTACCGAGATTTAAGAGTGTCAAAGAGATGATAAGGAGATACGAGTTCTTTTACGAGTTGATAAACCATATCATCGATGATAATAACATAGAGAATAGAAGTTTTGCAAAACTTTGGAAGAAGTTAAAACCGATAGTGTCGAGAATGTTCCCAAACGATGAACAACGAGTTAAAGATGTATACACCGATGCAAAACACTTTCAGAAGTTTATTGACACAGGAGAGATATCTTCACGAGTTCGTAAATGGTTAGTCCCATTACAACAAGAGTGGGCAGAAAGGATAGGGATAGATGTCACGAGTTGAGTTGAGTTGATTGTGAAAATTTGGGGGACTTTGTCCCCCTTTTTTTTGCCCTCTAATGAACGAACACCACACCACCCAACACACACCACCCAACACACGACACGAAACCCCACACACGAAACCCACACACACCCAACAAAGTAGTCAGAGTTTATGACTACCAACAAAAGTGTCTTATAAGACACTATTTTTTTACACCCACAAAAACAAATTTGTACCCAAAAACCCAGAATGCCTATTTTTATAATTCGTTTTCAGTGCAATGGAAAACAAAAAATTGCAAATGTCTTCACACAATAATTCGTTTTTGTTTAAACAAAAACAAATTTTGGTGCAAAATTTTAAGGCAAGGAGTATCCTCTACCTCTGTTAAGCACAAATCCCAGGGCCCGGTGCGCTCCAGACCCAGTCCAGACCCAG